>Ga0256837_1002874_pt1 | contig 10246 bp, 8 predicted proteins | sample 4562384metaG_FD_185976 | JGI IMG/M metagenome (GOLD analysis project Ga0256837, IMG submission 185976) | Hydrothermal vent microbial communities from Guaymas Basin, Mexico - 4561-384 | ecosystem: Environmental > Aquatic > Marine > Hydrothermal vents | place: Mexico: Guaymas Basin | collected... | reverse complement strand
AACGCCTTTAGCTAAAAATAGCAATGCCATTACAGTGTGTCTAGCACTGACATTATATCTGCCAGGATGATTAACCTCTCCTGTTATATATACGGTGATTCCTCTAATATCACCCAATGTTACACTGGTATTGGGGGGGGATGTTTTGTAATAGGCTTTTATTCTATTATTTATAAGCTGTTTTGCTTCTTTGTAATTTAGCCCACCAACTTGTAATTTTCCAATAGGCAATAATGCTAATACACCATCTCTTAAAACTTCTAAATTATAGTTATCGTTTACGCTTCCCCATAGATTGATTAAAAAACTATCTCCAGGACCAATAATATAAGAGTCATCAATCACCCCTTGAAAGTTATCTTTATAAACAGCGTTGGAGCTAAATAAATCATAACCATATTGAGGCAAAATATAGTCGTCACTTTTAGTGTATAATAAATCACTTTTTACAGTTGCATTAAAGTTGTTAATAGCTAATTTCAAACGGGCCAAAGATAAAATATCTTTGTTGGCAAATAAACTTTTAATTAAAAAATCTGTGGTTAATGAGGATATCGGGTCTAGTTCGGTATTTTTTTTATTGTTGTCTTTTGTTTGTGTTTTTGTTTGTATTTTTATTTGATTTGGCATCATTTTTATAAAATTATCTATTGCCAACGAGACCTGTGCTTGTGATATTAGCCTGTCTTCTATACCTTGCTCTATTTGCATGATACGATTTAAAAAATCAGATATTAGGTGTGTTTTTTGTTGATTGTTATTTAAGTTTAATTTTGTTTTTGATTGGTTTTGATTGATGATTTCAGGCAGATAAGTTTTGATTAGTTTTGTATATGTTTTTTCTAATTGTGAAGGGGCTTTGCTTGTGTCTTTGGATGCTTCAGGGGTGTTTTTATTGATTTCAGATAATGTTTCTAAATTTTGTGGTTTTAAATCTTGTTGCATTTGCATAGTAGCATCTTGAGCTTTAATACCGTGCATATTTGTTATATCACTACGTTTTAGTTTGATGTTTTTGGCTTGCATATCATTAAAGATATTTAGATAATTTGCATCTTGCGAACTAAACGCTACTGCATAATTACTGATTAAATTTGCTATTATGCATAAAATAACAAGTGTTTTTGTAAATGTTTTAATCATTTTATTCCTTATTGTTTATTTTGTATAAAAGAAGACATTATTATTAATCCTACACCAATTGATATGCAGGAGTCGGCAATATTAAAAATAGGCCAATGATGATTATAGTAATGAATGTCTATAAAGTCTCTCACGGCATTATAAAAAATTCGATCGATAAGATTTCCAATGGCTCCACCAAATATTAAAGAAAATCCGTATGTAGATATGTTATCAACGGCAAATTGTTTATAAAAATAGCCCATACTAAAAATAATGATTGTGGTAAATATTGTAAAAAAGATATTTAAATTTTGCCCCATACCAAAAGCTATGCCAGTATTTAAACTACAGGTTAAATCAAAATAATTATTTATTATTGGTAACGAGTATGTACCATTTGATAAGTATTTAAATGGCGGGGTTAAGTAATAAAAAGCAAGGCTTTTAGAGGCCTGATCTACTATAATGCATATAGTAACAATCAGGCCTATAATTTTAATATGCCACGATGTTTTAATCGTCAATTAATTCACCTTCTACTTCAAAACGTTCTTTACATGATATACAGCGTTTAGCATAAGGTAGTGCTTTAAGGCGTTTTTTTGGTATTGAAGCATCACATTCTATACAAGTGCCGTATTGCTTATCAGCTATGCGTACAAGAGCCTCATCAATTAGTTTAATTTCTTCTTCAACGCTTTCCATACGTGAAAACGCAAAATCTATATCATAAGCTTCGGCACTTTTGTCGGCACTGTCATCTGGTAAACGACTGTCACTATGACGATCACTCATCGATGAATGATGTACTTTAGCTTCATCGCCTACCAAGGTATTGCGGCGTTCTAATAGCGCTTCTTTAAAGCTATCTAAATCTTTTTTTAGTAATTTTCCAGTTGGCATGCTCTCTCCGTTGGCAACGTGTTGTCAATGTTTGTCAAGATAATACTGATTTTAATTAATTTAATCAATAAAAGCTTATTTTTGTTTTATGGTTCTCCTGTTATACTGCAGTTTTTTATGGAGATATTATGTCAGAGACAAAGATAGATAGCGGACGCTTGGCAGCTATTAAGCAGGCTGTAGGACAAATAGAGCGTCAGTTTGGTAAGGGTTCTATTATGCGTTTAGGTAGTGATGCCAAACTTGATATAGATACGATTTCAACAGGGTGTTTAAGTATAGATTTAGCATTGGGTATTGGTGGTGTACCACGCGGACGTATAACCGAGATTTATGGTCCAGAATCCTCTGGTAAAACCACTTTAACTTTACATTGTATTGCAAATGCCCAAAAAGAAGGTGGAGTAGCTGCCTTTGTGGATGCAGAACACGCTTTAGATCCTTCTTATGCTCAAAAATTAGGGGTTAATTTAGACGATTTGTTGGTGTCTCAGCCAAGTAACGGCGAGGAAGCCTTGGATATTGTGGAATTATTAGTGCGTTCTAATGCTGTTGATATTATTGTTGTGGACTCTGTGGCAGCATTGGTTCCCAAGGCAGAAATTGAAGGTGATATGGGTGATCATCATGTCGGTAAGCAAGCGAGGTTGATGAGTCAAGCTTTGCGCAAGCTAACAGGAGTGGTTAATAAATCTAGAACTACAGTAATATTTATCAATCAAATTCGTATGAAAATAGGTGTTATGTTTGGCTCTCCAGAGACAACCACAGGTGGTAATGCTCTTAAATTTTATTCATCTGTCCGTTTGGATATACGCCGTACAGGTCAAATTAAAATAGGTGATAACATAGTTGGCAATAGCACAAAAGTTAAGGTTGTAAAAAACAAATTAGCTGCACCATTTAAGGTTGCTGAGTTTGAAATCATCTTTAATGAGGGCATATCTAAAATTGGTGATATATTAAATTTGGCTATAGAGCATGCTATTGTGGATAAGTCAGGAGCTTGGTTTTCTTACAAAGGTAACCAACTTGGACAAGGCCGTGAAAATGTCAAAGCGTTTTTAGCTGATAATAAGGATATTTTAGAATCAATCGAAGACGAATTACATCAAGCTATATTTTTTGATGACACCAGCAAGTAGTTTTGTGTTTTTATCTAATTATTAAATATGGTATAATTTTATTTTTTACATCATTTGAGAATGTTTTATGAATTCATCCGATTTACGTCAAAAATATTTAAATTTTTTTAAATCTAAGGGCTCACAAATAGTTAATAGTGATTCTTTAGTTCCAGCTAATGACCCCACATTATTATTTACTGGTGCGGGTATGAATCAATTTAAAGACCAATTTATGGGTAAAAATATTACTTATTCAATGGCTACAACTTGTCAAAAATGTATTCGTACTGGCGATATTGAAAATGTTGGTGTAACGGCAAGGCATCATACTTTTTTTGAGATGTTGGGTAATTTTTCTTTTGGTGATTATTTTAAACGCCAAGCTATTACTTGGGCTTATGAGTTTTTAACTAAAGAATTGAATATAGATCCGACCCGTTTATATTTTAGTGTATTTGAAAATGATGAAGAAGCTTACAATATATGGGTAAATGAAGTTGGTGTAGACCCTGCAAGGGTATATAAATTAGGTGAAGCAGATAATTTTTGGCCAGCTTCTGCACCTTCCAAGGGTCCAAATGGCCCTTGCGGTCCTTGTTCTGAGATTTTTTATGATTTAGGTTCAACTGCGGGACATGGTCGTGATGATTCTGATGTAACTAATGATAGTGATCGATATATTGAAATTTGGAATTTGGTTTTTACTCAATATAACCGTCAAGATGGTGGTGTTTTAGAACCTTTACCACAATCAAATATTGATACTGGTATGGGTTTAGAGCGTGTGGTTGCCGTCTTAAACGGGGTTACTACTAATTTTGATACGGATTTATTTATACCTATAATGACCGCTATGGCAGATACGGCGGGTATAAAATATGGTGATTCTACAGCAAATGATCGTCGTTTAAAACGTATTGCCGATCATACCCGCGCATTAACTTTTTGCATTGCTGATGGTGTTATGCCAGGTAATGAAGGACGAGGCTATGTGGTGCGTCGCCTATTGAGGAGGGCTTCTTTAGATGCACGTAATTTGGGTGTTGAAAAACCAATTCTGTATAATTTGGTGAATAAAGTAGTGGATATTATGGGTGGTATTTATCCTGATATTGTACAGCGCCAAGATAAAATTAAAAAAATTATTAAAAATGAAGAGATTAAATTTCAAGCTACCTTACAGCAGGGTTTAAATACCTTGGATCGTTTAATTGATGAAACCAAAAAAGCTGGTTCGGCAGAATTAAGCGGATCAGCAGCTTTTGTATTATATGATACTTATGGGTTTCCAGTGGAATTAGCTGAAGAATTGTTAAAGGAAGCTCATTTAAGTTTAGATATGGCTGGTTTTAAGGCTGAAATGCAAAAACAAAAAGAGTTAGCTCGTGCCGGCTCGTCTATGAAAGGTGATGTATTTGCTGCTGGTCCAATGGAGCAGTTAAAAGATTTTACAGGTCGGGTTGATTTTGTGGGTTATGAAACCAAAAATTCTCAAGGTACAATTTTAGCTATTTTAAAAGGCGATAAATTAGTTAATAAATTAAATGCTGGCGAAAAAGCATTGATAGTTTTTGATAAAACGCCTTTTTATGGTGAAAGTGGAGGTCAAGCAGGAGATAGAGGTTGCATAAATAGCGACGGTATTAAAGCTTGTGTAACTGATACCCAAAAAACGTTGGATGTTATGGTTCATGCAGTAGATTTACAAGATGGTTTATTAAGTGTTGGACAAACATATAATTTAAGCGTTGAAGAATGGCGACGTGCCTCTACAGATAAAAATCACACGGCTACCCATTTGTTGCAGTGGGCATTAGGAAAAGTTTTAGGCAGTCATGTCGAGCAGGCAGGTTCGCAAGTAACTGCCGATGGTTTGCGTTTTGATTTTTCGCATTTTCAGGCTGTTACACAGCAAGAGTTAGCCAAGGTTGCACATTTAGTGAATGAAAAAATTATTGCGGGTGCTTGTGTAAAAAAAGAAATAAAAAGCATTGACCAAGCTAAGGCCGATGGCGCCAAGGCATTATTTGGCGAAAAGTACGGCGATGAAGTCAGGGTTGTAACTGTTGGCGATGGGTTTTCTATGGAATTATGTGGCGGTACACACGTTGATGATATTGCTCAAATAGGTTTGGTAAAAATCTTATCCGAACAGTCCGTGGCTGCGGGTGTTAGACGCATAGAAGCAGTAACAGGCTTAAAAGCTTTGGAAGCTATAGAAAAAGAACAAGAAATCATTAAAGAATTAAATGTTATTTTAAATACATCGTCTACTGATTTGGTTAAAAATATATCCGCAACTCTCGCCGAAAATAAACGTTTAGCTAAAGATGTATCTATGTTAAAACAAGAAAAAGCTGCAAGATCCGCTGCTGAGCAAGCTAATAATATGCAAGAAATAAATGGTATACCTTATTTAACCAATAGTTTTGAAGGTGTCGGTGGTAAAGAGCTTATGACAATGTTAGATGGTTATAAAAAAACGGTTGAAAGTGGTGTGGTTCTTTTAGGTGCTGTCGATGGTAAAAAAGTTGGATTAGCTTGTTATGTAACTAAGGATTTAATATCAAAAGGCATTAAAGCTGGTGATATTATTAAGCGTACTGCTAAAATTGTGGGTGGTGGTGGCGGTGGTCGTGATAACGTTGCTCAAGCAGGTGGTCGATCTCCAGAAAAATTGCCAGAGGCATTGGCAGAGATTGAAAGAATTTTGATTGAAAATTGATTAAAAAACTGATTGAAAGGTAAAAGTGGAGCATAAAAAACAAGCCCAAAGTATAGTGGATACTACTGAACATTTGCCCACATTACCTGATATTATTATTAAAATTAATGCTCTTATTGACGATCCTTATTCAACAGCAGATGATTTAAATAAGGTTATATCTTCTGACATATCTTTGACATCTAAAATGTTAAAGATAGTTAATAGTAGTTTTTATGGGTTTTCTCGCAATATTTCATCAGTGACTCACGCCGTTGTTATTTTGGGTTTTAACACGGTTCGCAATATTGCTTTAAGTGCCTTTTTGTTTGATAATTTAACATCAAAAGCTCTTAAACCTCTTTGGGAACACAGTATTACAACAGGGGCGCTGTCAAAAGCTATTGGTGTTAAGGTTTGTCCATCTCAGGCCGAAGAGGCTTTTATCTCTGGTTTGCTTCATGATATTGGCCGTGTGGTGTTTTTTTTACATGATGCTGAAACAATGATAAAGTTGATGAAAAAATCAGACTCTTCTTTTGTAGAAAGCGAAACCGCTAATTTTGGGATTACACAGCAAGAAGTAGGCGCTTGTTTATTAGACAAGTGGCAATTGCCAGAATCTTTAATTGAGGCAGCGTTGTATTGTAATAATCCATTGCAAGCACATACGGATATCCCTTACATTGTGAATGTTGCCAATTCTTTATCTAAAGAAATGGATGGTTTAAGTGCGGGTCTTAATCCTGACGCCAAACCTATTGAAAGTGATGTTTTAAAGAAGTTGGGTTTAACCAGTACAAAATTAGATGATATTAAACCAGTATTAATTGATGCTGTTAAAAATTCAAATGTTTTTTCTGACATGCTTTAAGTGTTTATGATGCAAGATGCAATTTTAATAACTGGTGGAGCGGGATTTATTGGTTCTGCTTTAGTGCGTTATTTAATTACCCATACAGATTACAATTTAATAGTTTTAGATAAATTAACTTATGCGGGTAATGTAGAATCATTTGGTGAGTTTGAAAGTTCAGATAAATTAACTTTTATACAAGGTGATATTTGTGATGAGATTTTAGTAAGTGATATTTTAATAAAATATCAACCCATCGGCATAATGCATTTAGCGGCCGAAAGTCATGTGGATAATTCAATAGATAATCCATTGGGTTTTGTACATACAAATATAGTAGGTACTGCCGTTTTATTGCAATGCGCCAATAAATATTATAGGGGTCTTTCCATATCACAAAAAAATATTTTTAGGTTTCATCATATTTCTACTGATGAAGTTTACGGAAGCTTGCCTTCAGAGGGATTGTTTTCAGAATCTTCACCATACGATCCAAGTTCGCCGTATTCGGCATCTAAAGCATCGGCTGATTATTTGGTACAGGCTTGGTTCCGTACTTATGGGTTTCCAACAGTTATTACAAATTGTTCTAACAACTATGGGGCATATCAATATCCTGAAAAGTTAATTCCTTTAATTATTTTAAATGCATTAGACGGACGTGATTTGCCAGTTTATGGTGATGGTAAGCAGGTAAGGGATTGGTTATATGTCGATGATCATGTTAAGGCTTTATATTTAGTTTTTTGCAAAGGTAAATTGGGTCAAACATATAATATTGGTGGTAATAATGAAAGGCAAAATATAGAAGTAGTTAATAAGATATGCGATTTATTAGACGAGCTTGTACCTAAAAAAAATAGTTATGCCAAACAAATAAAATATGTTGGCGATAGACCAGGACATGATATGCGCTATGCTATTGATGCTACAAAAATAAAACAAGATTTACACTGGCAAGCAGAAGAAAATTTTGAAACGGGTATGCGTAAAACAGTTAAATGGTATTTGCAAAATTTAAGCTGGTGTAAAATAATTCAATCTAAAAATAACTGTCTATTAGATAGAAAAGGTAAGTTATGAGCTGGAAGGGTATTATCTTAGCTGGTGGCACGGGCAGTCGTTTACATCCTTTAACAATTGCAACTTCAAAACAGCTTTTACCGATTTATGATAAACCGATGATTTATTATCCACTGTCGGTTTTAATGTTGGGTGGAATTCGTGATATTTTAATTATTACAACACCTTATGAACAAAATAATTTTAAACAGTTATTGGGAGACGGTTCCCAATGGGGTATCTCATTACAATATGCTGAGCAAGCTTCTCCAGATGGTTTAGCCCAAGCATTTATAATAGGCGAGCAATTTATAGGTGACGATAATGTTGCTCTAATTTTGGGTGATAATATTTTTTATTGGCAAGGTTTGCAAGATGCTTTGCAAAAAGCGGTACAACTTAAAAAAGGGGCTACCATTTTTACTTCTTTTGTTAAAAATCCTCAACACTATGGTGTAGTTAATTTAGATAAGTACGATAAGCCTTTATCTATCGTAGAGAAACCTCAAAAGCCCCAAAGTCCTTACGCTGTTACAGGACTATATTTTTTTGATAATAAAGTAATTAGTATTGCTAAAACAGTGAAACCATCTCAGCGGGGCGAGCTAGAAATAACATCAGTTATAGAGGCGTATTTAAAAGCGGATAACTTAACTGTTCAAAAATTGGGGCGTGGTTGTGCATGGCTAGATACCGGTACGGTGAATTCCTTATTGGACGCTTCAGATTTTTTTAGGATTATAGAACAACGCCAAGGTTTAAAGGTTGCTTGTTTAGAAGAAATAGCCTATACAAATAAATTTATTGATGCAGAAAAATTATTGCAACAAGCAGATAAATTAGAAGCAAGTGGATATGGTCAATATCTTAGAAATCTAATAAAATGAAATTCATCGATACAAAACTTACAGGTGTAAAAATTATTAAACCTATAATTCATAAAGATGAAAGGGGTTATTTTTTCGAATCATTCAGGGCTAATTTATTTAATCAAAATAATATTGCCACTAAATTTGTACAAGTCAATCGTAGTTCATCTAAGCAAGGAGTATTGCGCGGGCTTCATTATCAATATAAACATCCACAGGGTAAGTTGATTTCTGTTCTAAGTGGCTGTGTTTATGATGTGGCTGTTGATATTGATCCGCAATCACCAACATTTTGTCAATGGGTTGGTATTGAGATTTCTGCTGAAAATAAAAAAATGTTTTGGATTGCTCCAGGTTATGCCCATGGTTTTTATGTGTTAAGTGATAGGGCAGAATTTCTTTATCAGTGTACGGATTACTATTATCCAGAATACGAAAAATCTATAGCTTATAACGATTCAATAATAAATATTGCATGGCCGTTGATAGACAATGCTGAGCCAATTTTGTCAAAAAAAGACAGGCTCGCTAAAAACATAATTGTATAAATCTATTGTAAATAAGATGTTATGCAATAAAATTGATGTTTTGCTACGTTTTTCTTCCAATAAAAAATAACTTTATGAAAAGATTTAATACTACAGGTTTGTGCATAGTTGATAAACATTATATGTGTGATGTATCGGCTAAATTTAATAGGTGTAAAACACTTATTGAAAATGGTAGTTATTATGCAATAAACTTTCCACGTCAGTATGGTAAAACAACAATGCAATATTTGTTGTCCAAATCTTTTGATGATGATTATTTGCTAATATCTTGTAGTTTTGAAGGCATTGGTGATACTCCATTTGAATCAGAATCTAATATGAGCAAATCTATTTTAGAATTATTTGCTAAAAGTTTTTATTTAAAAAATGCAGAATTAGCAAAATATTTTGAAGATGAAGCTAAAGGCATAGTAAGTTTTAAACAGCTTTCCCATTGGATATGTAATTGGATTTTAAAAATAAAAAAGAAAGTAGTTTTGCTTATTGATGAAGTTGACAAGGCTAGTAATAATCAAGTATTTATAAATTTTATAGCAATGCTTCGCGACAAATATTTAGATGCTTCACGTCAACAAGATATAACTTTTCATTCTGTGGTTTTATTAGGCGTTCACGATGTAAAAACATTAAAGTTAAAATTGCGTCCCGATGAAGAGCAAAAATTAAATAGTCCTTGGAATATAGCCGAGGATTTAAGTATTGATTTTGCTTTTACCCAACAAGAAATAAAACCTATGTTAGAAGATTATGCCCAAGAGCATAATTTAAAAATGCCAGTTAAAGATTTATCCCAAAGGTTGTATTATTATACTTCTGGCAACCCATTTTTAGTTAGTAAAATGTGCGCCCTTATAGATGAAAACCAAATCCAACGCCACAGTGCAAACTGGTGCATAGACGATATAGATAAAGCTTATAAGTATTTAATTGACGGTAATTATACAACTACAAATTTTGATGATATGTATAAAAATTTAGAGAACAATTCTGATTTAAGAGCTGTATTAAGTAGTATTATAATTGACGGCAATATAATACCCTTTGATATT
>Ga0256837_1002871_pt1 | contig 10258 bp, 10 predicted proteins | sample 4562384metaG_FD_185976 | JGI IMG/M metagenome (GOLD analysis project Ga0256837, IMG submission 185976) | Hydrothermal vent microbial communities from Guaymas Basin, Mexico - 4561-384 | ecosystem: Environmental > Aquatic > Marine > Hydrothermal vents | place: Mexico: Guaymas Basin | collected... | reverse complement strand
ACTTCTAATCCACCACCATCCATAGCAAGCATTGGCATAATTTTTTTTGCTAATACTTCTTGTAATTTTTCAAGTTTGTTTGTTAAATCTAATTCATCAAAGTTCATTTGTCTTCCTTTTAAACATCCAGATTCTCTACATCTTTTGCATGAGTTTGAATATAATCTCTTCTTGGCTCAACCTCACTACCCATAAATAATTCAAAATATTCACTTGCTTCTTCCATATCTTCGATATTTATTTGAACTAAAATTCTATTTTCCGGATTCATAGTTGTTTCCCAAAGTTGTTCTGGATTCATCTCTCCAAGCCCTTTATATCTTTGAATATTTGCTCCACTTCTTGCTTTTTTCTCTACAATTTCAAGAAGAGCGATTAAATCACCATCTACTAAACTTTTATACTCTTTTATTTTTTCATAAGCATTTTGAGCCCTTGTGAATAAATAGTGATTAGTTAAACTCTCATCTATCGTAATCTCTTCAAGTCCTCTGTTTGTTTGGATAAAATAATGATTATCTTTTTTGTTTAAAATATTAAATCCAATTGATTTTAAATATTCTTCTAAATCCCCATTTTCTTCGATTAAAAATCTAATTACTTCAAGTAAATTATATCTTTTTTGAAGTTTATTAAGTGCTATTTTATATTCTGCTATATTTTTAAGAAGTTCTATTTGTTCAGGTCTTCCAATTTCAAGTTCAAGAGCATCTATCCCTTGTGTAATTAAATATTCACTTAATTCTTTATCATCTTTTAAATATTTTTCTATTTTTCCTTTTTTATATCTATAAAGAGGTGGTTGAGCGATATAAAGATACCCATTTTCTATCAAAGACCTTAAATATTTATAAAAAAATGTCATAATTAAAGTTTGAATATGACTACCATCTACATCAGCATCTGTCATAATTATCACTTTTTTATATCTTATTTTTTCACCATTAAATTCTTCACCAATCCCACATCCAAGTGCTGTTATTATATTTTTAATCTCTTCACTTGAAAATACTTTTGCAAAATTTGTCTCTTTTTGTGTATTTAAAATTTTCCCTTTTAAAGGTAGAATTGCTTGAAATACTCTATCTCTTCCTTGTTTTGCACTTCCCCCTGCACTATCTCCCTCAACTAAATATAATTCACTAATTTCAGCATCTTTACTTTGACAATCAGCTAATTTTCCTGGAAGTGTTCCTATACTCATTTTTGATTGTTTTCTTGTTAGTTCTCTTGCTTTTTTAGCCGCCATTCTTCCTCTTGCTGCATCTATGGCTTTATTTGCTATTAATTTTGCTTCATTTGGATTTTCTTCAAAATATCTACTTAATACCTCATAAGTAATTTTTTGAATTATTGGTTTTACAAAACTACTTCCAAGTTTCCCTTTTGTTTGTCCTTCAAATTGAGGGTCTCCTATTTTTACAGAAATGATAGCATTTAACCCCTCTCTGACATCTTCTCCTGTAACTTTTATATTTTCTTTAAGTTTTATCTCTTTATTGATATAATTGATTATAGCTTTGCTTAAACCTGCTTTAAATCCACTTTCATGTGTTCCACCATCAATAGTTCTAATATTATTTACAAAACTGATACTACTCTCAGCATAACCTGTATCATAACAAAGTGATACTTCTGCTTCAAACCTGTCTTCATCAGTGATAGTTTCTTCTTTGAAATAGATAACATCTGTTACTTTTTCTTTGTTACTTAATGTTAAAACAAAATCTCTAATACCACCCTCAAAATGAAAACTCTCTTTTGTTTTATCTATCTCATTTTCAAAATTGATTGTTATTTGAGGATTAAGGTAAGCTAACTCTTTAAATCTTTTTATTAAAATTGATGATTTAAATTCAGTAGTTTCAAAAATTTCTTCATCTGGATAAAAATGTATAGTTGTTCCTGTTCTGTTTGTATTACCTACAATTTCAAGGTCTGTTTTGATTATCCCTTTTTCAAAAGTTTGTTCATAAATTTTGCCATCTCTTTTGATACTCATTACAAGTTTGCTACTTAAAGCATTTACTACCGATACACCTACTCCGTGTAATCCTCCACTTACTTTATAAGTATCACTATCAAATTTCCCACCAGCATGTAAAACAGTTAAAACAACAGTAGCTGCTGGCATATTTTCAGTAGGGTGCATATCAACCGGTATACCTCTTCCATTATCTGAAATTGATACACTTCCATCTTTTAATATTTTAATATCTATTTTGTTACAAAAACCTGCCATTGCTTCATCAATAGAGTTATCTATTACTTCATATATTAAATGATGTAATCCCTTTTCAGAAGTATCTCCTATATACATACCAGGTCTTTTTCTTACGGCTTCTAGACCTTTTAAAACTTTTATATTTTTTGAACTATATTCAGACATCTGTTTCCTTTTAAAAATTTATAAATTTTTTTATAATTATATCAAATACTAAGAGGCATAATAATTGTTTGAAAATTATTACTTTTTATAGTAAATGGAATATTTTCTTCATTTAGACATAAATTAATATTTTCTTCATCTACTACATTTAAAAAATCAAGTAAAAATTTTGAATTTACAGCAAAAGTAAAGTTATCTAAATTAGAATTTATCTCAAAATCTGTTTTAGCTTCTAAACTCTCCCCTGTTATTGATTCTAATAAAATATTATTTTTATTTATTGTAAATTTTATCTCTTCTGAAATAATATTTATTCTTTTTATTGCTTTTAGTAAATAATTTTTACTTATAGAAATTATCTCTTTATATTCATTTGGTATTATTCTTTTGTAATCTGGAAATTTCCCATTTATAAGTTGTGTAAAAAATGTAATATTTTTTGTTTTTATTACTAAATTTATTTCATCTATATAGATAGTGAAATTATCTAAAAATAATTTTCTTATTTCTGCTATGGCTTTTCTTGGTATTATAATTTGAAACTCTTTTTTAGAAGTTTGATTGATATTATATACTGCTAATCTTTTTGTGTCTGTTGCTACAATATTTAAATTATTTTCATTTATATCTAATAAGGCACCATTTAATTCATATTTTGGATTGTTAGAATCTATTACTGGAAATACTTTTTTTAAACTTTGTATGAATTCTATATAATCTATATCAATTTTTTGAAAATTTTGAATATTTGGAAATTCTGGGTATTCATTTGCATCAAATATAGGTAATTTATAGATAGAATGATTTTGTGAAATTGTTGCTAAATTTTCATCAACTTCTATATTTATAAAATCATCATTTAGACTTTTTATGATATCATAAAATTTTTTACCATTTATAGTGGCTTTTCCTTGTGTAATTATTTCTGTTGTATTATCTTCAAATTTAATTCCAAATTCTTTATCTGTTGCTTTTAGAATTAACTTATCAGTAGCTTCTATATAGATATGAGATGTGATTTGAGAATTATCTTTTTTTTCTGTGAAATTTATACAATTTGATAGAATATTTTCTATAATAGATTTTGAAACTTTTATAAACATTTTTAACTCCTTTTATTTTAATATTATTATAGTAATAGTAGTAGGTGCTGTGAATAAGTGAATTTATCAACTAAACACCATATTTCTGGTTTTTATCATAGTGAAAAAAGAGTGAAAACTTTTTCACACTATTCACTTTTTTCTGATTGAACTTTATTTTTTAACTCTTCAATCCTATTTTTAAATTGGTTATCTTCTTTAATTTTTTTGTTAAATGCTTTAATAGCATGACTTACTGCACTATGGTCTTTTAATCCAAAGAACTTAGCAATTTGTGTTGTTGATTTTTTTGTAAGTTCTCTTGACAAAAATATACCTGTTCTTTTTGCTAAAACAATAGATGGTTTTCTACTTTTAGCTATAATTTCACTAGGTTTAAGATTAAACTCTTTTGAAATGAACTTTATAATTGTATCTAAATCTATCTCTTTATTTTCAATTTGGTCTTTAAAAATCTCTTTTGTAAAGTCTAAATTGATTTCTGTACCTATCATATTAGCCATTGCATAGGTTTGTGTAATCATTCCTTCTATTTCACGGATGTTATTATTTAGTGTAGTGGCTATAAAAGTGATTACATCTTCTGGTAAAGAGATGTTATTTAATTCACATTTTTTTCTAATAATAGCTATTTTTGTAGAAAGTTCGGGTGGTTGAATTTCTGTGATTATCCCTTGTTCAAATCTTGTAGATATTCTTTTATCAATACCTAAGATATTTTTTGGGTGTCTATCTGCTGTTACACAAATTTGTTTTTTATTTGCTATTAGTTCATTAAATGTATGAAAAAATTCCTCTTGTGTTTTGATTCTATCTGCAAAAAACTGAATATCATCAATTAAAAGTAAATCGCATTGACGATATTTTTTGTGAAATTCTTCCATTTGATTATTTCTTAAATTATAAGTAAAATCATTCATAAATTGCTCACTTGTAACATAAGTGATATTTACCTTATTTTTTAGAGCATTTCCAATGGCTTGAAGTAGATGAGTTTTACCAAGACCAACACCACCAAAGATAAACAAAGGATTATATAAAGTCCCTGGACTTTTTGCTACGGCTTGTGCCGTATTATAGGCAAATAAGTTGCTTGGACCATCTACGAAACTTTCAAATGTGAATTCAGGTATTAAAGTAGCAATTGAATTAGAAATATCTTTTTTTATACTTTCTTCATAATCAATTTTTGAATTTTTGCTGGAATTTGTGATAAATTTAATTTCAGGAAAAATATCTGTTTCTATTTTATATAGATTTGCTATTTTTTGAGTATAGTATCTTTTTAGATATGTAGCAATGTATATATTAGGAGTCTCAATCAATAGTAAGTTAGATGTCGAATCTGTTTTATTTAATTTTAAATTTTTTAAATATCTGTTATAATTTACTTCATCTTCACTTGATTGAAGTGAGAGTTTTATTTTGTTGAATATCAAAAGAACCCCTTTTGTGAAATTGGTTTTAAAATTATCTGATTATACCAAAAAATAGGTAAAAATCAAATAAAAATAGATGTTAATAAACAGTGAATAATGTGTGAATAGGAGTGAATATGAAAATTTTGGGAATAGACCCAGGTAGTATTAGATGTGGTTATGCTATAATTGAAAAAAATAAAAATAAACTTACATTAGTAGATGCTGGTGTGATTAGAATCAAAGAAAAAGTGCTTCAATATCAAATTGCTGAGTTGATAGAGGGATTAGATATAATTTTAAGCAATGATATTGATGAAGTTGCTATTGAAGATATATTTTTTGCTTATAATCCAAAAGGGATTTTAAAATTAGCTCAATTTAGAGGAGCTTTAAGTTTGAGAATTATTCAAAAGCATGGAAATTTTAGTGAATATACCCCTTTACAAGTCAAAAAATCAGTTACAGGCAATGGAAAAGCTGATAAACAAAGTGTGGCTTTTATGGTAAAAAGAATTTTAGGAATTAAAGGTGAAATCAAACCACTTGATATTACAGATGCTATGGCAGTGGCAATTTGTCATTCACAACGATTAAAAATTTGATTATATCCCCGATAGGGGAAAAAAAGGAGTGTCGTATGAAAAAAATAATTTTATTTCAAAAGGAGTCGTAGTATGAAAAAACTATTTTTTACGGGCAATGGAATTATAAGAAATAAAAATGAATTATAAATGAAATTCAAGATAAAATTTCTCCTTTTTTTAAGTAACTCTTTTTAGATATAATTACAATAAAATTTTTAGGATATAAAATTATGAATATAGAGATATTAAAAACTAATTATAAACCTACAAATATTGCGGTAGGGAGTGCTAGAAGTTGTTATTATTCAAAAGGGATAGTAACTCCTAATAATGCCCAAAATTGGGATAAAAAAAATCAACTGTTAGAATCGATTTTTAAAGCAGGTCATCATACAACTCTTCAACATTACCATTTTACTATTTTAATAGAAGGGATGAGTAGGCATCTTATTTGGCGACTTTTACACTCACATATGTTTTACAATTCAGAACAAGTATCACAAAGATATGCAAAAATGAAAATTGAAAACTTTTATATTCCTCAAAATTCAAATCAAAATGAATGGGATAATTATTATAAACAGATGTTTAAATATTATGATGAGTTTTGTGAAAAACTTGAACCAATTATGAGAGATAAACTTCCGAAATTTCAAAAACATATAGCAAACAAAAAAGCACAAGAGATGGCAAGGTATCTGTTACCTGTGGGGATGAAAGCTCATTTATATCATACAATCAATGTAATAACTGCTTTAAGATATATAAATGTTGTACAAACTTTACCAGAATGTGAAACAGAAGCAAAACAATTTGTTTTTTTGTTAGAACAAGAGATGTTAAAAATTGATGAAGACTTGAAACCTCTTATAGAGTTTGCTAAAAAAGAAAAAGCAGTATTTCCAAAAATTGATATGGATAAGTTTAGAAGTGAAAAAAATGTGAATATTTTTGATGTTTTAAATTATGATTTTGATATGAATGAAAATTATGGAGGAATTTTAAGAAGTAGTAATATTTTCTTTGATGAAAGTTTGCTTGGTGGATTTAGTAGTTATATAAAACTTTCACTCTCAGCAGATGCTCAAAACCAAAGACATAGAAGAAGTCCAGCAATTCGTCCAACTTTAAAAGAGATTTATAAAAGAGATTTTTATATTCCTCCTATAATTAAAGAAAATTTATTAGATGAATATAATGAAGCGATTGAATATAGTTATCAATTTTTCGAAAAACAAAAAGATATTTTAGGATTTGGTGAGGCTATTTATGCTTTAACTAATGCACATAATATAGAAATTATACAAAAAGATGATTTTAATGAATTTACTCATAAAGCACAAATGAGACTTTGCTATAATGCCCAACAAGAGATTTTTGATATTGTTTATGCTCAAATTAAACAACTTAAAGAAAAAGGGGTAAATATTGATAACTTTTTACCCCCTTGTGCTGTTAGATTTAGACAAAATCTAAAACCATATTGTCCAGAAGGGGATAGATTTTGTGGTATAAAAGTTTGGAAACTTAAATTTGAAGAGTATGAAAGAGAGATATAATGAGATTTGATAAAGAAGCAATATTTTGGGATGAAAAACCAAGAAGGGTAGAATTAGCAAACAATGTATGTGAATATGTGAATAAGTTTATTTCTAGTAAAACTAAAATTTTAGATTTTGGCTGTGGAACGGGGCTTGTGAGTTTAAATCTTTGTCAAAAAGTTGATGAGATTATAGGTGTAGATTTGAGTTGTGAGATGGTAAATATTTACAATCAAAAGGCAAAAAAATTAAATTGTAATGCTGTTGGATTATGTGAAGATGTGAATAATGTGAATAAAAAATTCGATATGATTGTGTCTAGTATGGTGTTTCATCATATTGAAGATATAGAAAATATGTTGAATATTTTAAGTGATAAATTAGTTGAAAATGGAAAACTTTTTATCGCCGATTTATTTCAAGAAGATGGTTCATTTCACGATAAAGGAAATGGCGATGTTTTTCATTTTGGATTTGATAAAGAGGATTTTACAAACAAAAATTTTAAAATAGATAATTTTCAAAAAATTTATACTATTTCTAAACATAAAAAATTTGATGTTTTTATAATAGAACTTACAAAATGTTTCTCGTGAAACATTGAAAAAAATAGATACAAAAATTTGATATAATACAATTAAAAAAAAGGTAAAATATGGGTATGACAATAACAGAAAAAATTTTCGCACACCACATAGGTAGAGAAGTAAAAGCTGGTGAGATTATTAGATGTGATGTAGATATGACTATTGGTAATGATATTACAACTCCAATATCAATTAGAGCATTTAAAGAAAGTGGGGCAACTAAACTTGCTAAACCAGATAATTTTGCTATCGTTTTAGACCATTTTATTCCAGCAAAAGATATAGCAAGTGCTAATCAAGCAAAAATAAATAGAGAATTTGCTTATGAACATAATCTAAAACATTTTTTCGATGAAAAAAGAATGGGTATTGAACATAGAGTATTACCAGAACACGGACTTGTAATTCCAGGCGATGTAATTATTGGAGCAGATTCTCATACTTGTACTCATGGAGCATTAGGAGCATTTGCTACTGGTATGGGTTCTACTGATATCGCTTTTAGTATGATTACAGGAAGTAGTTGGTTTAAAGTGCCAGAATCAATAAAAGTAGTATTTACAGGTAAAAGAGGTGAGCATGTCTATGGAAAAGATTTAATTCTTGAACTAATTAGAAAAATAGGAGTTGATGGGGCATTATATAAAACTCTTGAATTTACAGGGGAAGTGATTGATAATCTTCCAATAGATGACAGAATGAGTCTTTGTAATATGGCGATTGAAGCAGGAGCAAAAAATGGAATAGTTGCTTATGATGATATTACAAAAGCTTTTTTAGATGATGTTGAAAGCAGACATGAGTTAAGAAGCCAAAGAGTTATCCACTATTCAGATGAGGATGCTACTTATTCAGAAGTTATTGAAATTGATGTTACAAATCTTGAACCAGTTATTGCTTATCCATTTTTACCAAGTAATGGTAAAAGTATGAGTAAAGCAGTTAAAGATGATATTACTATTGACCAAGCTTTTGTAGGAAGTTGTACGAATGGAACTTTAAGTGATTTAAGAATAGCAGCAAATATTTTAAAAGGTAGAAAAGTTGCTAAAAAAGTAAGAATGATTGTAACCCCAGCAACTCAAAGAATTTTCCTTCAAGCACAAAAAGAGGGACTTATTGATATTTTTATAGAAGCAGGAGCTGTGGTATCTAATCCAACTTGTGGTGCTTGTCTTGGTGGATATATGGGAATTTTAGGTGATGGAGAAAGATGTGTTTCTACTACAAACAGAAATTTTAGAGGTAGAATGGGTGCTAGAACAAGCGAAGTTTATTTAGCAAATTCAGCAGTAGCAGCAGCAAGTGCTGTAATGGGTAAAATTGCTGACCCAAGAGAACTTTAAAAATTATAGATGTTGAATGTTAAATGGTAGATGTGTAAATAAAACACTAAACATTTAACACTTAACATTATTCCAAAGGAATACAATGTTAGATATAGGATTTAGTGAATTTTTGGTAGTTATTGTTTTAGCAGTGCTTGTATTAGGTCCAGATAAACTTCCAGAAGCTATGAAAGATTTAGCAAGATTTATCAAAAAAATCAAAAAAATGTGGGCTGATGCTACAAGTGATATTACTCGCGAACTTGAAATGGAAGATATGAAAGAGGAAGTAAAAAAATATAAAGATGAACTTAACAAACTCCAAAATGAAACGAAACTTCCCGATATAAATACTCCACTTGATGGAATGGGTAGTAGAGATATGAAAGATTTTTTGAAGTAAGGGGTAAATATGACTTTACAAATTGAAGTTAAAGATAAATTTAGTGATGAGATTATTCAAGTCTTAAAATCTTTTAAAGAAAAAATAATTAGTATTCAATATAATGAATTTGATATAAATACAAAAAAATCTATTGATGATTTAAAAAATAATAGAGTTAAAAAATTTGATATGAATGAGTTTTTAAAAGATGTATGAGATTTATCAAACTCAAACTTTTGCAAAAGTAGTTAAAAAATTTTTTAAAAAACATAAAAATTTAATATCTACATTTATTAAAGTAAATGAACAATTAGAACAAAATCCTTTGCATAATTCACTTAAAACTCATAAATTAAATGGAAATTTATCAGAATTTTATGCTTGTAGTTTAACTTTTGAATATAGAATAGTGATGATTATAGAGATAAAAGATGAAGAAATAACTTTAATAAATATAGGCTCTCACGATGAAGTTTATAAAAAAGGATAAAAAAATGAAACTAACAACACCATTAAAATCAAACAGCACAAAGATAATGTTACTTGGAAGTGGAGAACTTGGAAAAGAGGTTGCTATTGAAGCAAATAGACTTGGTTGTGAAGTAGTAGCAGTGGATAGATATCCAAATGCTCCTGCGATGCTTGTAGCACAAAATAGTTATGTAGTAGATATGAAAAATAAAGATGCTTTACTTGAAATTATTAGAAAAGAAAAGCCAGATTTTATTTTACCAGAGATTGAGGCTTTATCTATCGAAGCACTTTTTGAGGCCGAAAAAGAGGGATTTAATGTAATTCCAAATGCCGAAGCTGTAAATAAAACGATGCACAGAAAACATATTAGAGTTTTCGCAGCAGAAGAATTAGGACTTAAAACTTCAAAATATAAGTTTGTTAAAACTTTATCTGAATTAAAAAAA
>Ga0256837_1002870_pt1 | contig 10259 bp, 5 predicted proteins | sample 4562384metaG_FD_185976 | JGI IMG/M metagenome (GOLD analysis project Ga0256837, IMG submission 185976) | Hydrothermal vent microbial communities from Guaymas Basin, Mexico - 4561-384 | ecosystem: Environmental > Aquatic > Marine > Hydrothermal vents | place: Mexico: Guaymas Basin | collected... | reverse complement strand
CAACTAAACGGCAATCTTTTAAAAATTATCCTCTCAACTTAGCTACGGCTAGGTTTTTTAGTATATTTTTTAAAATCTCACCATTTATTTACCCTATCTTTGGGCATTGTATTGTCGAACTCAGGTTTTTAGTTTGTGATATTATACACAATCTCAGTCTTATTTTTTATAGTTTTTATCTCATGAACACTAAGTGTATCTATCTCTAGTGACATAAACTCTTTGATGCTAGTGATATTGTTTTTTGCAATGGCTTTTAAAACAAGTCCACGATAAGCCTTTGCCCAATGGCTTACAACTTTGCCATTTTTTAAAAATTTTAGAGTTGTAAACGATTTGTTTGGTTTGTAAAATTTATCATAATAACCAGCTCGTAAATCTAAAATCTCATCATTACTAAAGTATAAATCAAGTTGGTATGAAAATCTATCTTTATAAAACCTATCAGGCTCAATATCGCCGATAGAATTTCCCTGTTTTACTTTGTAATTTGCTATACTATCGCCACCTAGTATAGCTCCATAAAGGTTAGAAAAAATTATAGTATTTTTTTTCAGATACTCTTGTCCTTCTTTATCTAAAGAGTTATACTCAAGATAGTCATAGGCTACACCTTTGTACCTCTCTATAGCACACATCAAAGGTGAGTTAAATATATCGCAGATATATGGCTCACAATCACTCCACTTTTTAAAACCAAAAAGTTTTTTTATCTTTTCTTCATCTTTAGAGTTAACTATTTTGTTATAAGTAGTTAAAATCTTATCTCTTGCATCGTTTGAGCCTAAAAGCTCTTTTTTTATCTCATTACCACCAGAGTTTTTTCCCTCTGATGGTGAAAAAAGTATTTTTAGCATTTTTTATCATCCTATTTTGTTGTAAATTTAAAAACACCATCAAAATTTGTGATATTTTTATCTTCTAACTCTTTACATCTATCTGCATATAGTTTATAAAGGTGTTTGTTGTATTTGCTATATAGTTTATCAAATTTATCTTTTGCTTTTGTAAATGAAGCTTGCATATACAAGTTATGAGCTTCATCATAGTTAGTTAGTTCTGTTTGTTTCTCTTTTGATGGTTTTGATTTTGATATAACTTCATATATCTTTATAGGTTCATTTTTACCTTTTACTTGAACTATATCTAAAAGTTGTAGTGTGTAGTTGTATTTTAGTTGATTTTTTGTAAATTCTGAGATAATGAGTCTTACTTTATAAGGTTTACAAAGACCCTCTAGTCTTGAAGCTAGATTTACGGCATCTCCTATAATTGTGTAATCACTTCTACCACTTGAGCCCATCTCACCTGTTAGTACCTCACCTGTGTTTATACCTATGCCATAGTCTATCTCAAATCCATATCTTTTTTTGATAGTTTTGTTTAGTTTATCTCTTAGTTTTATCTGTCTTAGTGCTGTTAAAACTGCTTTATCTGAATGGTGTTTGATTTTTAAAGGTGCATTCCAGTATGCCATAACAGCATCTCCTATAAACTTATCTATAGTGCCACTGTTTTTTTCTATAACCCGCACCATAGCATCCATATAAAAATTTAAAAATTCCATAATTTTTTTAGGGGATTTTAGCTCTTCAGATATGGTTGTAAAGTTTCTTATATCTGAGAAATATATGGTTGTTTCAACAATTTTTGCTGACAATACATCATCTTCTGGATTTTTCAAAAGTTCATTCATAACCTGTTTAGAAACTTTTTTAGCAAAACTTTTTTTTATAATCTCATTTAATTTACTCTCAAAAAAGTATTTTATACTTAAAACACCCATTAAGCTAAAAAATAGTGTAAAAAATGGGAAGATAGTATTTAGTATAATAAGTTTTTCAAAAAGAAGATAATAATATATACTCAAAATACTAGCCAAACTAACTAAAGAACTTACAACGATATAAGATAATGAAAATTGGGAAAATATAAAAATAACGATAGCAGATATAAGTATAATGATGCTTATATCTGCCATCTCAGAGTAGTATGGTTTGCTTAACATATCGTTATTTATAAGATTATCTATTAGATTTGCATGAAGTTCAACTCCAGCTATAACATTATCCATAGGTGTTGCTCTAAGATCCATAAGACCACTTGCAGATGTTCCTATCAGTATAAACTTTCCTGCAATATCTTCTTTTTTTATACTATTGGTATAAACATCATAAGCTGAGATATATTTGTAACTTTTAAATGCTCCACGAAAATTTAAAAATACTCTTGCATATCTATCTATTTTTATATGTTGAGACTTTAGAGTTACATCTTCTATACCACTTTCATTATACTTTATAGTTACTTTGTTTGTTTGCATAGCGATCCTATACATCTCAAATGCTAAAGATGTAAAGACCATATCTTCAAACTCTATCATAAGAGGGATGCTTCTAATTGTTCCACTCTCATCTGGTATATTATTTATAAAACCACTTGAGTATGCAGAGTTTTGTAGTAAATCTATATTTGGTATAACACCTTTTGCTTTTGGTAAAAAACTTTTAGTTTTGTTTTTTTCTATAAATATAACTGGTATTTGGGGTGTACTTTTTATATGTTTTGCATCAAAATCAAACATATAACCAAGTATAGTAGGGGTAGTAGAGATTGTATCTGCTAAGATAGCATCATAATCTGGTAAGTTTTTGTTTATGAGATTGTATTTTTTTGCTAGTTCTTTTGGTGATGTTTTATCTTTTTCTGCAAAAACTATATCAAGACCAATTATCCCTGCTTCTAAATTGGTAAGGTTTTTTAAAATCTTTGCAACTTTATCTCTCTCCCACGGCCATTGTCCAAGTTTTGATAGGCTTTTTTCATCTATATCTACTATGACTATATTATCACTTGCCTTTTCATCTCCACGAAATTTAAAGTAAAAATCTCTTACACGGTTATCAAGTGATTGAAAATAATCTGGTAGATATAGGTATGATGTTACAAGTACAGATATAGTAAGTATAAAAAGTAAACTTATTGTTTTGTACTTGCTTTTCATCTTTTAGTTACCAGATAAGTTTGTATTTGTATGGACTTGATAAATACCTTTTGCTGTTACTTCACCACTATCATAGATGCTAAAGTCACCAGCAGCATCATTTGCAGTAGCACCTACAAAGTGTCCTCTTGTTATACCATCATTGTTTTGTTGTACTCCATCTAAAGAGGCATTTGCTTTTATACCAGCTATGTCAAAAACAGCCCAGTTGGCATCATCTGCAGTGTTTCTTATAGTCAAAGTTGCTTTGTCTTCTCCAAAATCTACATCTAATCTTGATACACCATTTACTATGGCATTATTATTTGTAAAATCTATCGCTTTGTATATACCATCATAAACTATGCCATCCATTGTATAACCTGATATAACAGATGGATTTGTTTCAACTCCACTTACCCATAAACCAGATATATCTTGTGATATATCAGTACTGATGGTTTCTTGATCATAAGTAAATGCTATATCCCATTCACCCCAACTCATTTCATCATTTGCATCTAGGTCATCATTTGTTGCATTAAAGTTATTTGATGATGGCTTAGATATATTACTTATGGTATATCCACCATCATCAACCACATCTATAGATGAAAAGTTTGATGTAAAATCACTTATAGAGTTGTAAGTAGTTGGTGTTTGGATGTTGTATCTCCATGTGTTTATATCATCTTTTTCTTCAAGGTATGAGTTTTGAGTATAAAATTTACTACCTTGATTTATATCTTCTATGCTCATAGAAATATCATTAACTCCATATATACCAGCACCACCACCAAGATAGAGTTTTGTATTTTGCAAAGTTCCATTACCAACTTCGTAGATACCCTTTGAAATTAGTGTGTCTTGATTGTATAGTGTAAATGCCCCACCAACACTAAGTCCATCTAAGCCATAAAATTTACCACTCATATTGCCATTTATATTATCTCTTTGTGATGCATGAAACTCTCCAAAATTTGCCATATCATCCATAATCGATTTAGCATCAAAGTATGTTGTTGAAAATAAACCGCTATTAGGTGCTTCTAGGGTAAGTTCTGCACTATCAAATGCAAAGTTTATATCAAGCATAGCATCACCTGTTAAGATTGAGTTGTCTGATAAGTCTATAGCTTTATATGTTCCACTATATGAAAAAAATGATTTATTATTATGTGCTAATTCTATAATATTTGGTGGAGTTATCTCACCTGCTACAAATAAACCTTTTTCTATTACTCTATTGTCGTTATCATTGTTATATGTTATGTTTATATTCCATTCACCCCAAGACATATTATTTCCATTTGGTGTTGGTGTGGTTACTATAGAACTAGAATTTGGAGTGATACTCTCTACCTCTGTATTTGCAAATATAAATTCTCCACTAAACTCATACGGCGATGTAAATGATGATAGATTTAAACCACTATACCTAAAAAATCCACTACTATCAGTATTGTCATTTAATTCTAAAAATGAAATTTTATTTGCGCTTTGGAGTACATCTATATTTATATATTCATACCACTTTTGAGTTTTATCAGCTGTTATATTGCTAAGAGATAAACCATTTAACTTTAGTGGTAATTCATAAGCACTTTGAGTAACATCAAATATACCATTACCTATAGATATCATATCTTGTTCATCTATAAGTTTAAAGCTTCCTGCAACATTAGTGCCATCACCATAGTAAGAAGCATTAAGGTAGCCAAACTTACTGTTGACAAGTTTTGAATCTATCACAGTAACCGGTATAGATTTATCTTTATCATCCATCATAAAATTTTGTAAAATCAAATTACCATCATTAGTAGCATAGTTCATATTTAGTGTAGCATCTCCATTTGTATCTATTGCTAGACCATTAGTATCAAAGTAATAACCTATAAATTGACCATCATATATAGCACTAAAATCAGATGAGGTTATAGCACTTATGATGCTAGGATCTATCTCAACTCCACTTATCCAGTAACCAAAAGATTTTATTTCATTGTCTGTTGTACTATTATATGTATCATCATATAATAGATCGAGTTCCCATCTTCCCCAAGATGTAAAACTACTTGATGTAAAGTTGGTATTGTTACTTTGTGTTTCAAAGATATTTACTCCACCATCTTTTATTCTTAAATTTGTATAGTTTCCATTATCACTTACCATTACACTATCAAATACTGTTTGAAAATTATCTATAGATGTATAGTTTGTAGGTGTTTGAGCTAGATTATATTGCCAATCTATAGTATTTGAAGTTGAATCATAAGAACTCTCCTTAACATAAGAGTTTGCAGTATTAAAAGATGCAACTCCATCTGTTGTTGTTATATCTAATTGTATATTTGGCAATATATAATTTGCATATTCATCTATACTTTGTATAGGATTTGCTCCATTACCTGATGATAATGTATTTATAATTACTGGCTCAGGCTCAGGCTCAGGCTCAGGTGCTGGAGGTGGAGGTGGAGGTGGAGGTGGAGGTGGAGGTGGAGGTGGAACAGCCGCCGCAGCTTCTTCTTCGGCAGCGATTCTTGCAGCTTCTTCTTCGGCAGCGATTCTTGCAGCTTCCTCTTCGGCAGCGATTCTTGCGGCTTCCTCTTCAGCAGCGATTCTTGCGGCTTCCTCTTCGGCAGCGATTCTTGCGGCTTCCTCTTCAGCAGCGATTCTTGCGGCTTCCTCTTCAGCAGCGATTCTTGCGGCTTCCTCTTCAGCAGCGATTCTTGCGGCTTCCTCTTCAGCAGCAATTCTTGCAGCTTCTTCTTCAGCAGCAATTCTTGCAGCTTCCTCCTCATCTATATCATTTTCTTTTTTTTGCTCTGTGATATTTTGTACCTCTTGAGACACATCACTTACTATAATATCTAGCTTTGGTTCTATATTTAGAGGTGTAGTTTGTATGGGGTTAGTTATAGTTTGTAATTTTTCAGTTTCTGCGATCTCTGTTTTTATAGGAGTAGATGTAGGTATTGTTATTTTTGAGATATCCTTAGTAGCTTTTTTAGATGATTTTTTTTCATTGAGGCTTTCTTTATTTACTTTTTTTAACTCGTTAGGAGTGAATTTTTTTACTTTTGCTTTGCCTTTTGGTGTTATATCTATTTTAAAGCCTTGTTTTACTATAAAACTTTTATTTTTTATCTTAACACTAATCGCTCCAAATGTACAAAAAACTTTTTGAGAACCATTTGGCATTATAGTAATGGTAAAGTTAGTTCCACGAATACCTATACTTGCTGTGTTTGTTTTAACTTTAAATCTATCTGGCGCAATTTTACCAATTTTCCCCGTTATAGTTCGCATAGCACCCTTAAATAGACCAAAGTTTGCAATAGGTTTAACATCATTTTCAAAAAGATATTTATTTACTGAAAATGTAGTATTTTTCCCTAAAGTAATGATAGTTTCATCATTAAAAATAATTTGCATTTTTGTATCTAAAGAGGTTTTTATAATATCTTTTTCTTCAATCTTAAAACCTGTTTTAGCAGTTAGTACTTTTGTTTCTCTACTTATAGTTGCATTACCTTTTAGTGCTGTTATAGTACCAACACTAGCAAATAGATACCCAGATGCGATAAACAATAAAACAATATATCTAAATAACTTCAAAATATCCCCCTTAAAATGTTTTTATAATACCAAATGAAATGATGTGTTTTTGATAACTAAATACTTTTTGGTTAGAGTGTGCTCTATTGTAAAAAGCTTTAAGTTTTAGTCTTAAATCTTTTTTTAATTGTATATATAATGTACTATAAACTGTACCATATATATCACTTCTAGTAGATTCAAAAAGTTCACTATAATCTTTGTACTTTCTTTGTTTTATATCCATATATAGTTCTAAAGAGTATTTAGGTGTTAATTGATTAAAGTAATCTATATTAAACTTGTATTCATCATAGTTTACATCTATCCTACTTCCTTGTTTTTTATCTTGAAGGAGGTAAGATAAGTTTGTTAATATATAAGATTTTTGAGATAAGATTTTTTGTAATCCATAAGATAGTTCATATTGGTATGAGTCTAAATCTTTGTCGGTATAAAGTTTATTTGTTATTTTAAGATAGGTAGAACTTTTTAATGAGTTTGAATGGTTAAAATCTATTTGTGGCTTTAATGATATAGTTTTCATATAAATATCATTTGCAACACTAAGTATATCAAATCCAAACTCTAAATTTGTCATATATTTTTTTGTTTTATAAATTAGGCTTGGATTATAAGATAGATAACCTATATTAAAGGAGCTATTGTTTGAGTATCTATTTATTAGCATTGAGATTTTATTTTTTAGTATATATCCATTTTTCTCACCTAAATCATATATATTTGTAACATCACCTAAAAATTGTAAACCACTAGATGATACTTCATCTTGAGTTGGAAATATATTATTACCAATGTTATACTGGCTATCTAATGATCCAAAGTTTATATTTGAATCATAAAAAATATCCATACCAACGGTTGCATATGTAAATGATTTTTTCTTCATCGAAGATATCTTTGTTAGGTAGATTGCTATATTTGTTCTTACATTTTCTGGTATAGTTGGATTTTGCAGTACCTCTTTAAACTTAAGTTCAGCATCTTCGTACATTTTTAGTTTAAAATATACCCTTGCTATCTCTAGTTTAACTCTAGGATTATTTGTTTCTATCATCTCAACCCTTTCAAATGAAGCCAGTGCCATTTCGTAGTGACCACTTTGAGATGCACTATAGCCATAGTAGAAGTTAAATTTTGCATCCATAAGTTTTTGTAGATATATCTTGCTAAATAGTTCATAACTTTTATTGAAATCTCTTTTTTTATAAAAATAAATTCCTTGCTTGTAAAAGTCTGGAGTACTTTTTACTTTAGAATTTTGCATCTTTTTACACTCTTTATATTTATTTATAACTTTTGGGTTTAGAGCGTAATAGTAAGTGATTTGTCTATCTGAGAGATTATTATGAAGTTGATATATGTTTTTTCCTTTTTTGTTAAAGAGAAATTTTTTAATATATAGTTTTTTATCTTTTACCTTACACCAACCATTTTTATCACAGAATGAGATTTCTACGGTATTTTCTGGTGTTATTAAATACTTGCTACACACATCCTCAGCATTAAGTACAGTAGATATAAATAAAATACTTAAAAATATAATCAATCTCATAATAATCTCCCTTTTACTAGATTGTACCTATATTAATTTGAGTTTTATATAAAATTATAATCTAATGCACTATAATAGAAGCAGAGATATACAAAGGACAATCTATGAAAAATGTAAGAAATTTAGATGCTAATGAGATTTTAGAGTTAGTTTTTGTTTACTTAGCTGAAGTTTCATCTTTGAAAGATTATGATGAGATTATGGAGACTTTAGCAAATATGGGTAAGTCTCTTACAAGTGCAGATAGATGTAGTGTTTGGATAGTTAGTGATGATAAAAAAACTATTTGGACAAAAGTAGCCCATGGTATTGAACAGATAGAGTTACCAATAAACTCGGGGATAGTTGGAGATACCATTCTTACTGGTAAAAGAGCTATTATAGATGATGTTTATAAAGATAAAAGATTTAATCCAGATATAGATAAAAAAACAGGATATAAAACAAAAAGTATGATGGTTATACCTATGTATGATTATGATGAAGAGATTATAGGTGCTTTTCAGGTTATAAATCATCAAGGTAGAGTTGATACTTTTGATTTTCAAGATATGGAGTACCTTACACTTGCTAGTACTTATGCAGCTGAAGCACTTGTATCAGCAAGGTTGATGAATGAGATAGAAGAGACTCAAAAAGAGGTAGTCTTTACTATGGGTTCTATTGGTGAGAGTCGCTCAAAAGAGACTGGTAACCATGTAAAAAGAGTAGCAGAGTACTCTAAGATTTTGGCATTGGCTTATGGTATGGATGAAAAAGAAGCTGAGCTTTTAAAACAAGCCAGTCCTATGCACGATATAGGAAAGATTGCTATACCAGATTCTATACTTAAAAAACCTGGTCGTTTCGATGAAAATGAAAGAGTTATTATGGAGACACATGCCGAACTTGGTTACCATATGATAAGACATTCACAAAGACCATTGTTAAAAACAGCTGCTATAGTTGCGTATGAGCATCATGAAAAATATGATGGTACGGGTTATCCAAGAGGTTTAAAGGGTAATGAGATACATATATATGGCCGTATAACAGCATTAGCAGATGTTTTTGATGCACTTGGATCAGATAGAGTATATAAAAAAGCTTGGGATGATGAGAGAATTTTTAAACTTCTTAAACAAGAGAGGGGAAAACATTTTGATCCACACCTTATAGATATATTTTTTGATAATTTGGATGAGATTTTAAAAGTTAGAGAAACATTTAAAGATATCTATGTTGATAAAAATGAGGTTAAAGATAGTTCATCTTGTATGGTTGAGGTATTTGGCGGAAATACATTCTTATTAAATAAAATAAATAGTATAGATGCAGGTTCACTTTTAAAGTATATAGATGTTGCTTCTGTAGATATAGAATATATCTGGTTGACACATTCACATCTAGATCATATAGTAGATATAGCCTATATATTAGATAGATATTTTGCACTGAGAAAGAAAACACTAAATATTATTGGATTACCTAATACCATAAAATCTGTTAGAGAAAATTTTTTAAATGATTCTATTTGGCCAGATTTTTCTAAAATCAAACTACAATCAACTGATAAGATGGCAGTTAAGTATATAGAACTAGAACTAGATAAAAGTTATACTATTTCAGATAATGAAAGTATAAAAGCATTTCAAACCGATCATACAGTAGATAGTTGCGGTTATATATATACAAAAGATGATAATTCTATAATGATAACATCAGATACGCTATCTTTAGAAAATGCAATTTCTATATTAAATAGACAAAAATCTATAAAATCTTTAATAGTTGAATGTTCTTTTCCTTCAGAATTAGAAAAATTAGCTATAAATACAAAACATTTGACTCCAGATTTACTTTTAGATGGATTAAAATCTTTAAAAAGAGATGACATAAAGGTATATATAAACCATATTAAGCCATCTTATGAAGAAAAAATCATAAAAGAGATAGCTTTGAAAGCCCAAGAAATAGGGGTTTTAAGAATTAAAGAAAAAGAAATTGTAAAGTTTTAGTAAAAAAGCTTGACATTAAAACTAAAACCGACTATAATTCCACCATCAAATACGAAAGCCGTCATAGCTCAGTTGGCTAGAGCAGCTGATTTGTAATCAGCAG
>Ga0256837_1002869_pt1 | contig 10263 bp, 9 predicted proteins | sample 4562384metaG_FD_185976 | JGI IMG/M metagenome (GOLD analysis project Ga0256837, IMG submission 185976) | Hydrothermal vent microbial communities from Guaymas Basin, Mexico - 4561-384 | ecosystem: Environmental > Aquatic > Marine > Hydrothermal vents | place: Mexico: Guaymas Basin | collected... | reverse complement strand
CCACCATTTGTTAACAACCTTTTGTTTATGAATGAAAGTGACCCTTTCGTCTAGTGGCCAAGGACACTATCACTTCATGGTAGTAACAGAGGTTCAAATCCTTTAGGGGTCGCCATTTTCTTGGTGTTATACGCGGTGGTAGTTCAGCTGGTTAGAATACCTGCCTGTCACGCAGGGGGTCGCGAGTTCGAATCTCGTCCACCGCGCCATTTATAAACTCACTTTTTAGTGGGCGCTTAGCTCAGTTGGTAGAGCGCTACCCTTACAAGGTAGATGTCACTGGTTCGAGTCCAGTAGTGCCCACCATTTCTTAAATAAAAAATCATAAAACTTACCACTAAATTTAATATACTTTAAACTTATTCCTAATATAATAGATTTAATATTCTTAAATATAATAAAGGTAGTTCAAAAATGTTAAAAATCCTCAGACGATTTAAAATAAGTACGGCTTTTTCTTTTTTAATTTTTCTTACATTAGTTATTGTTACAACAGCTGCTTATTTAAAATTGTATAATGAAAATAAAGTACAATATAATGATAATCTAAAAACTAAAGCTGAATCTATTTTAAATTTTGCAGATGTTTTACTAGAAAGTAGAAACAATAAGTTTTTTGGTGGCGAAAATCATGACTTGGCATTTGAAGGTGTTTCACAAGAAGTCCCACAAGTTATACAAAATGAGGTTTTTAAGCGTTTTACAGATGTTTCAGATGGAAAAATATTTTTTAAACAAGCTTCAAATAAGCCAATGTTAAAAAGAAATTTGGCAAAAGATTATGAAAGTGAATTGATTAGTTATTTTAATACAAATAAAAATATAAAACAAGAAGAAAAGTTTATAAAAGAGGATGAAAAAGATTTTTATCTACTTGCTCGTCCTATTGAAGCTGAAAATAGATGTTTGACTTGTCATCCAACATGGACTGTTAGCGATATTATAGCTGTTGAAGATGTTAAGATAGATTTGGTTGACTATAATGCAATTTTAGATAATAATATTTTTATAATGGCATTAAATTGGTTTTTAAATATCTTTCTTGTTTTGGTTGTAATTCAAATATTTTTCTATTTTGAAATTTCAAAAAGAGTAAATAGGGTTTTAGCAGTTATTTTCAAAATAGAAAATGGTAATTTTGTTTTAGATGATGAATTAAAAGGTGAAATAACATCTAAAGGTTCATCAAAAAATGAATTTGATAGAATTATAAGACACTTGAAAAAAACAGCAGATTCTCTTCAACCTGTTATTCAAAATGTGGTACATAAATCTAAAGAGATAACTTTTAATGCTTCTTATGCATCTGTAAAAGTTATGGATAATTCTAAATTAGTTGAAGAACAAAGTGAAGTTGTTCAAAGTTCTTTAGATTCTATCTCTATAGTAAGTAGTTCAAATGAGCAATTACTTTCTAAAATGGATGAATTAAAAGATGATTCTCAAAATTCTATGAAAAGTGTTAATACAGGTAAAAATGTACTTGATTCAAATATGCAAAGTTTAAATAAAGTATATGAATCATTAGAAGTAACTATAGAGTCTATAAATGGATTGGGTTCATTATCTAATGAAGTATCAACTGCAATTACTTCTATATCAGATATAGCAGATCAGACTAATTTACTTGCATTAAATGCAGCTATTGAAGCAGCACGAGCTGGTGAACATGGTCGTGGTTTTGCTGTTGTTGCTGATGAAGTAAGAAAATTAGCTGAGAAATCACAAAAAAGTGCCGTAGAGATAAAAGGTGTTATAAGTTCTATAGAACAAAGTATATCTGAAGTTACAAAAGATGCAGAACTGACAAAAGATATTTTTGTTGAATTACGCAGTAAATCTGAACAATTAGAAGAAAATTTTGATTCAATAGATGCTACTTTAAATACAACTGTTGTATCTATAGATAATTTTCAAGAGATTTTTAATACTCAGTTAGGTCAATTAAATCAAGTAATTACTGGATTAGATAAAATTAATGAGTATTCAAATATAACGCTAAAAAATTCAAAAGTTTTTAGTGACTCTGTTTTAGAAATAATGGATGAAAGTACAGATCTAAAAGCATTAAGTGATGGTTTTCAAGCTGTTTTAAATCAAAGAAATGTAAATAGAAGTATCATATCACCACCAGTTAAATTAGATATAAAATTTGCTAGTCACTCTTTAGAAGCATATTTGTTTGATAGTAATGAAAAAGGTATAGGATTTTACTTTTTAGAAGATAAATTTGAAGCTTCAAGAATAGTTAATCAGATTATATCTTTTGAGGTAATTGGTAATAATTATAAAGAACTAGAAAATAATAGATATGAAGTTGTATATGCTAATGATAAAGGTCATAAACGAATATTATGTGGAGCTAAAAAAGTTTAAATAAAACTTTTTGTTCCACGACCATCATAACTATCTTTAAATTGAAATGTTATAAGGTTTTGCATAATTGCAAAAAGTATCATAAAGTTTATAAAGCTACTACCACCATAACTAAACATTGGTAGTGGTACACCAACTACTGGAGCATATCCTATAGTCATAGAGATATTTACTCCCATATATATAAATATCATAAAGGATATGGCGACACTTACAACTTTGATATAATAGTCTTTGTTAAATATACTTAAACTCAATAGATGTAAAATCAATAAAATATATATAGAAATTATCCCTAACGCACCTAAAAATCCACTTCTTTCAACTAAAAAAGCAAATATAAAATCACTTGTAGCTATTGGTAAAAATTTCATTTGTGTTTGTGTTGCTTCATCCTTATCTTTACCAGTTAAACCACCTGAACCAATGGCAATGATGGATTGTTGAACATGATAAGATGGTTTTTCACTTAAAAAGTCATTTATCCTAGTTTTTTGATAATCGTGCAGAGCAAATTTATATACAAGAGGGGATGCTAGTAAGATTGTAGCAACTATAAATGCCCAAATTTTCCAATATACACCAACAAAAAATAAAACTCCATATCCAATAAGCATCAAAACTAGAGCAGTTCCTAAATCTGGTTCTTTTGCTATAAGGATAAATGGTAAAAGAATATAAAAGCTTATTTTTAAAAACTCTTTTAATCCATAACCATCTCGTGGAGGTGGATTACGATTTATAAGGTAAGCTAACATAAGTATAAGAGCAGGTTTTACAAATTCTGATGGTTGTATAGTTGCATTTATAAATGGAATCTCTATCCATCTTTGTGCGCCTAATCGTGCATGACCAAAAAATTCAACTGCTAATAAAAGTATGATATTTATCCAATATATCATAGGTATTAACCAACTCATCCGTCTAATAGGTAATAAAAATACAAATATAAAAGTCATAGAAGCTATACCAACATAAGCAATTTGCTTTTGAGCAAGTGCTGGAACAGCTTCATTTATAAGCCAATTTGAAGTTAATATAAGTGGAATGATTAATATAACAGAAATGAAATCAAATTGTGTTAGAATACGCTTATCAAATCTCCACATACAAAAACTCCATAATTTTTTTAGGATTTTAACATAAAAAGGGTATAAATGAGAGAAACAAAAAATTATATTTGTCAAATGCCAGATAGATTAGACAAATTTCTATCTGCTGAGATAGGGCATACGCGTTCACAAATAGCAACTTTGATTAAACAAGAGTGTGTATATATTGATGATAAATTAGTGTCTCGTCCAGGTGTAAAGCTTAAAGTTGGTCAAAATATCAAGGTAGAATTTCCAGAAGCAAAAATTGAAAAAGCTTTAGAAGTTGATTTTGATGTAGAAATACTTTATGAAGATGATGATTTACTTGTTATAAATAAACCAAGTGGAGTAACAGTCCATCCAGCACCTAGTGTAAAAGAGGCTACTCTTGTTGATTGGTTAAAACATAAAGGTATAAGGCTATCTACTATAAGTGGTGAAGAAAGACATGGTATTGTTCACCGTTTGGATAAAGGTACAAGTGGTACTATGGTTATAGCAAAAAATAATGAAGCACATGAGTTTTTATCTAAACAACTTCAAGATAAAAGTATGGGAAGATATTATCTAGCCGTTATAAATCCACCTTTTAAAGATGATATAACAACTATAGATAAAGCTATAAAAAGATCACATCACAATAGATTAAAAATGGCTTGTTTAGAAGATGGTAAAAATGCAAAAACAATGTTTAAAGGTTTAGCATTTAGTAATGATGAAAAGAATCAACTAATAGCATGTAAACTTTTTACAGGTAGAACGCATCAAATTCGTGTTCATTTAGAGAGTGTAAATCGTCATATCATAGGTGATCACATATATGCACAGACCCCTAAACAAGAGAAATCGGAACGAATTTTGCTACATGCGTATATAATATACTTTATCCATCCAACTTCAAAAGAAAAGCTTTTCTTTCAAGCAAATTTTGATGATGCTATGCAAGGATATTTAGATAAAAAATTTAATATGGAGAATATAAATGAAGTTATCAAAACTAGCAATATTTTACACAGCTTCGCTAATAATATTTAGTGGTTGTACACCTAGTAAATTATCAGTACCAGGATTAGATTCAAATGCTACATCTTCAAGTGAGGCTAAAGAGGCAGAATTATTAGATAGAACACTTCAAAGAGTTGAATTAACAAAAAATGGTATATTTGCTGAGATGAAAAGTATAGCATTTGAGTATAAAAATATAACAGACCCTAGAGTTAAAGGTGTTTATGTTTATAAGTTAGATTCTGAATCTAAAGATTCTAATGAACCTTATGATACTATTGAAAATAGATTTTCTACACATTATGTAGATAGAAATGTTGAACCTGGTACAGACTATAAATACTATTTTAAAACTTTTAGTAAAGAGCATGAGTCTCTTCCTAGTGATGTTATTTCAGTAAGTTCATTACCTGTTTTAGAATCTGTTTCATGGATACATAGTGTTGAGGGGATGCCTCGTACTGCAAAAATTATCTGGAGACCACATACTAATGAAAAAGTTATTTCTTATATTATTGAGAGAAAAACATTAGAAAAAGATGAATGGGAAAAGATAGCTGAGATAGAGGGAAGACTTAATGCTGAGTATATAGATAAAGATTTACAAGATAACTATATATATAATTATCGTATTAAAGTAAAAACATATAATGGAATTATTTCAAAACCAAGTAAAGAGGTTAGAGTTATAACAAAACCATTACCTAAAAGTATTTTTAATTTAACAGCAACAACTAATTTACCTAAAGTTATAGAGTTAAATTGGGAAAAATCGGATGCTAAAGATTTTAATTTATATTATTTATATAGAGCTTCATCAGCAAATGGTAGTTTAGATTTAATAGCAACACTTCATAATAATCATTTTATAGATAATATTGGTGAAGATGGAAAACAGTATTTTTATAAAGTTAGTGTAGTTGATAAAGATGGGCTAGAAAGTCCTCTTCAAAAGATAGCATTACAAGGCTCAACACTACCTATACCAAATGCACCAGCAGTAACAAAAGCTAAGTATGTAAATGGTAAAGTAGAGTTAGCATGGAAAGATATGGAAGGTCGAGCTAAAAGTTATACAATAATTAAAAAGCATAGAAAAAGTTGGCTCGATACATTTGAAGATGAATTTACTGGTATAACTTCAACATCATTTTCAGATAGTAATTTAGAATCTGATATAACATATCATTATCAAATTATTGCAATAGATGAAAATGGACTTAAATCAGAGCCAAGTGTCGAGATAGAGATGAAAATTCCAAAATTAATAGAATTAGAAGAAGCAACTAAAGCTCCTTTAGAAGTTATTAACAAAAATGATAATAAAATTCAAACTATTGAAGATATAGAAAAAAAACATGAAAAACTTCCAAATAAAGAAGTTATCGTACCAGTTGAAAACTTAGATTTAAGCGAGATTTAATGCCACATTTACATATAGAAAAATTTAAAGAGATTGAATTACCTCAAGAAAAAGAGGGGGTCTCTTTTAATTTTATATGCTCAAATATTAACCATACGGAAGAGAAACTAATCTCTGTAACTGTTGAAGATGATAAATTCTTTTTACTTGTTAGAGAAGATGAGAATAAAACACTTTTAAAAACAGATAAGTTAAGCAGACCAGCTTCTATATATAATGTACATCGTGCATTAAATACTTATGCTTCTTTATCTGAATTGAATGTGTTGTCATCTAATGTTCCTGAGGGTAAAAAAAATATACATTTAGAAGAGGTTACAGCTCTTAAAAAAATTGAGTATTTTTCAAATGATTTTCCTATGGATAAAGAGGTAAATATAGAGGTTGGATTTGGTTCAGGAAGACATCTTTTGCATCAAGCTGTAAATAATCCAGATATATTATTTATAGGTATTGAGATTCATCGTCCATCAATAGAACAAGTTTTAAAACAAATAACTATACAAAAACTTGATAATTTACTTATACTTGATTATGATGCTAGACTTTTTTTAGAATTAGTACCATCAAATATAGTTGGTAAGATATTTGTTCATTTTCCTGTACCTTGGGATAAAAAGCCACATCGTAGAGTGATTTCTACTTCATTTATAGAAGAATCAAGAAGAGTTTTAAAAATAGGTGGTACACTAGAACTTAGAACAGATAGTGAAAATTATTATGCTTACTCATATGAAACTTTTATAAATTTCAATAAGACGGTATTACATATAAATAAAAATAAAGATATAGCCATTAGTTCTAAGTATGAAGATAGATGGAAAAAGATGGAAAAAAATATATATGATGTTACAATGATAAATGAAGAGATATCTGATAGTGTGGAATTGGTAGGTGATTTTACTTTTAATTGTAAAGATATAGATAAAGAAAAAATAATAAAATTACATAATCAAACAAAAAAGTTTGATGGTGGGTTTATACATTTTGAAAGAATTTACACTACAAATTCTGGGATGATGGTTCGTATATCTATGGGTAGTTTTGATAGACCTGAGCATCTTTATGTTGTTCTTGATAATGAAAAAACTTATTATTATCCATCAAATCCATTAAAATCAAAAAGTAATTTAAAGGCTCATAAGTATTTAGAGGAACTTTTTAATGGATAAAGTTATAATTGCTGATAATCTATCTCTTAGTTATTCTGGTGATGAAACTATTATAAATAAAGCAAGTTTTTCTATCAATAGTGGGGATTTTGTTTTTATAACTGGTGCTAGTGGTTCAGGTAAATCTACTCTTTTAAAATCTTTGTTTGGTGCATTGAAATTAAAAGAGGGTAGGTTACTTGTCGGTGGTGTTGAGTTAAATAATGTCTCAAAATCAAAACTAAATTTTTTAAGAAGACATATAGGGATAGTTTTTCAGGATTATAAACTGATAAAAGAGTGGACTATAGAGAAAAATATATCTTTACCATTACTTATAAATGGTTATGATAAAGCTGTTAGTCAAAATCAAGTTGATTCACTTTTAAAACATGTTAGATTAAAACATCAATCAGATAAATATCCATTAGAATTAAGTGGTGGAGAGCAACAAAGAGCTGCTATGGCTAGAGCATTGGCTCACAACCCTATACTTATACTAGCAGATGAACCAACAGGTAATCTTGATGAATATTCTTCTGGGCTTATTTGGAATCTTCTTGAGGGTGCAAATACCCAGCTTAAAACAACAGTAATAGTTGTTACTCACCATATACCAGAAAGTTTAAATGTAGAGTATAGACATCTAAGAATAGAATATGGTGGTATTCATGAAATCAATTAAAAATCATTTTTCACTTGTTATAGCTTTAGTTAGTATCCTTTTTTCTATGCAGATTTTTATAGTTATGGATAGGTCTATAGAAGCTTATAAGCAGAATTTAGCAACTCAATATTCTGTAATAGCTGTTAGTCAAAAAAGTATATCAACAGAGGATTTAATGAGTTTTAATCCACTTATATCTAAGGTTGAAGAGTTAAAACCAGATGGAGTTATAAAGAGATTAAATAAATCAATGGATGTAAAAAATATAGAATTATTAAAAGTTACACTTCCAAAGTTTTATAAACTACATCTAAATAAATTTCCAACACCTGATGAGGTGGCAAAGTTAACAAAAAATTTATTGTCAAATAATGGTATAACTAAGGTTGAAGATTTTTCTAGTAATCATGATACAACATATAAAATGTTATTGTTATTTAAAAATATCATCAGTATATTTGCTTTTACTATTATACTTGTAACAACTCTTTTGATTTTTAAAGAGCTTCGTATATGGCAATATCAGCATAGTGAAAGAATGAGTATTATGGGGCTTTTTGGTGCTCCTGTATGGCTTCGTTCGGCTGTGTTGTTTAGACTTGCTATTACTGATGCAATTATTGCTACTATGATGGTTTTTTTATTGTTTACATATTTATCTCAAGACTCATATGTTTTGAGTAAATTTTTAGATATAGGTGTTAGTGTTATGATATTTGATCAAGTTGGTGATACTTTAGTATTGTTATCAACTGCTATACTTTTATCTGTATTTTTGGCTTCTATGATTGTTTTAGGTCATAAAGAAGAGGTTTAGAATTTGAAATTATTATTAAGTCTATTCTTATCATTTAGTTTAATTTATGCAAGTGATATTGATACTAAAATATCAAAAACAAGTGAAAAAATAGAGAATTTTTCTAAAACATATTCATCTATAAATCAAAAAATGGCTTCAAATGCAAAAGCCATTTTAAAACAAAAACATTTAATTTTAAAACAACAAAAAGATTTGAAATTTTTAAAAGAAGAATTAAAAAACAAAGAAAAAAGTTATGAGTTAAATATTGCTAAACTAAAAGAGTTAAAAAAATCACAAGATTCTTTACAAGAGAAGCAAAATACTGTTGAGCAAGAGTTAGTTTTTGTAATAGCACAAAACATCACTTTATCAGTAATACTTTCTGAAGAATATGCAGTAGATGAGGATTCTCTTATAGAGTTTGAAGTTTTACAAAAGATGTTAGAATCTTCAAATAAAAAAGCAAATATGTTAAATGAAAGATTCTTTTTTAATTCTAAACAGATGGATTCTTTAGCAAGTAAAGTTAATGATTTGGAAATTTCTATATCAAATATAGATAAAAAAAGAAAAGAGCTTGTTAAAATTCAAGATAAAAATAAAAAGTCATTAAAAACACTAGAACTTGCAAAATCTAATTATAAATCAGAATTGAAAAAACTTTTAAATAAGCAAGATATGTTGAAAAAAACATTAGCTGAATTAAATATTATAAAAATAGATAAAATTAAAAAAGAAAAAGAGCTAAAAAGAAGACAACAAGCTTTTGATTCTAGTAGAATTTTGATGGATAATAATCTTCCAAAAGTAAAAAAACATGGTAGTTCTTATCAAAGAATTCAAACAAGAAGATATATAGGTAAAAAGACAATTGCACCTTTTACTCCATATGTTATAACAAAAAAATATGGAACATATACTGATCCAATTTATGGTATAAAAGTATTTAATGAATCTATATCTTTAAAGGCAAAAAAAGCTAAACAAAAAGTTAAAACAGTTTTTAATGGTAAAGTGATTTATGCAGATAAAACACCTATGTTAAACAATATGGTTATTATAGAACATAGAAATGGATTGCATACGATATATGCAAATCTATCTCAAATAGCTCCAAACCTAAGAAAAGGTAAAAAGGTAAAGAAAGGTTCTATCATTGGTAGAATTGATGATGAACTGATTTTTGAAGTAACTCAAAAATCATATCATATAAATCCTATAAGGCTTTTTCAATAGTCTTATTAATATCATCTACAAAAGATAAAAAATTATCATCATTCCAATATCCTGGAAATTGATAGATGATTTTTTCATCAGATGTTATAAAAAAATGTGATGGTACTCTTTTTACTTTAAACTTTTCAGGATAATCATCAAAATCTTTATCAAGATGAAGAAGTAGATAGTTTGATTTTAATTTATCCATAACTTTTTTATTTTTTAAAGTTGTATTTTCAAATTTTCTACACCATCCACAACTTGATGATGTCATAAGTATATAAATACTTTTATGTTCTTTTTTCGCTTGTTCGATTGTTTTTTCATAATCTTGTGAAAAATCAGAAGCAAAGATATAAGATGCTAAAAGTAGTATAGTTATAAGTTTTTTCATTATTAGTCCCAAATTTCTATAAGATTTTTAAATACTTTATAAAGTGATTCTACTTCATTGGCTGTTGTTCGCTCATTTATAGCATGGATAGTATCATTTTTTACACCAAACTCTATAACATCGATGCCAAACT
>Ga0256837_1002868_pt1 | contig 10264 bp, 7 predicted proteins | sample 4562384metaG_FD_185976 | JGI IMG/M metagenome (GOLD analysis project Ga0256837, IMG submission 185976) | Hydrothermal vent microbial communities from Guaymas Basin, Mexico - 4561-384 | ecosystem: Environmental > Aquatic > Marine > Hydrothermal vents | place: Mexico: Guaymas Basin | collected... | reverse complement strand
AATTTCTTATTCAAATCTAACCTATATTTAATTCAATTTAATCTATTTTTTATTACTACTCACTTCCTCTTTTATTGTTGACTTTATTTATTTGTGTATTTTATTTCTTATTGCTTTTGATTTTACTTTTGCTCTTTATAAACGTTATAGTTTAGTGCTTTTTTATAGCTATTTAGTTACTATAATAATACATTTAATTAAGAGGTTTATAATGCAACGTGTTGATCCGAAAATACCACAGAGTTGGAAAGATGCTCTGCAAGAAGAGTTTTCAAAAGAATATTTTATACAATTAAAACAATTTTTACTTGATGAAGAATCGAAATTTACGATTTATCCTAAAAATAAAAATATTTTTGCAGCGTATAACTCTATGGAGTTTCATGATGTAAAGGTTGTTATTCTTGGTCAAGATCCTTATCATGGTATTAATCAGGCACATGGACTCTCTTTTTCTGTACAAGAGGGAGTAGCTTTTCCTCCTTCACTCAAAAATATATTTCAAGAGTTAGTAAGTGATATGGGATGTTCATATCCAAGTAGTGGAAATTTAACAAAGTGGGCAGAGCAGGGAGTACTGCTTTTAAATGCAGTACTTACGGTTAGAGCAAGCGAAGCCAATTCCCATAGGGGAATGGGGTGGGAAAACTTTACAGATGCTACAATCAAAGTTATAAGTGATCAGTTAGAGCATGTTGTGTTTATTCTATGGGGAAGACCTGCTCAGATGAAAGAGCGACTTATTGACAGCTCCAAACATCTTATTTTAAAAGCTCCTCATCCCTCTCCTCTTTCATCTTATAGAGGTTTTTTTGGTTCAAAGCCATTTTCACAGGCAAATACTTATTTAAAAGCACATAATAAAAAACCAATTGATTGGTGTCTTAATTAAGAGACTTTTATTTGAAGTTTAATATGTAAACTCTGCAATAACTGGAAGATGATCAGAGTAACCTTTACCATAATGTCTTCGTGGTTTAGTCCATTTTATGTACCACCTGTTGAGTGATTTCTTTCTAAAGAGATATGAAGGGCTAAATGCATGAATTGAATCTGTCTTATACTCAATACCTTGACCATCTAAAAGTGCATTGGTAATTAGAATACTATCCATTGCTTCTTTTTTACCTCTATAAATATAGGAAAAACGTTTTGTATTATTTTGTTCATCATACCAAAGATTATAAAAATCACCTCTATTAATTGTAGTGTTTTTAGAGTTGTTCTTGTAATTAATAGTACCTAAAATATGATTGATCCCTGTGATTCCATCTGTATTATTGAGTTTTCTTTTTCTTTTAAATTTTATATACTCTTCATAGTCAGAATTAAAATCACCAAGAGCAATTATATTTTTGTTTGTACCGAGCTCTTGAACTCTTTTTTGTAGTTTTTTGGCTGAAATGATACGCATACTTTCAGGTCCAGCCTTACTTTTCCAGTGATTTACTAATAAATAGAGAGCTTTATTATGAAGTTTAAATTTTGCTTCAAGTATATTTCTGTATTTGTAGGAAGATGTTACTGCTATTTCTGTCGTATATACAAAAGGAATTTTACTTAGTAGTGCAACTTTTACAGTCGTATTTTTTAAGTTGGCAATTTTATAGTAAGGGTAATATAAGCCTATTCTTTTAAGTGTAAAACGGAGATCTTTGAGTGCTTTAAGTGATTCTATTTCCTGAAGGGCTATGATATCTGCATCAATATCTTTAATTACTTTTGCTATATTTTTTAATTTTATATTATAGGTTCTTTCATTCCAGTTTGCTTTTGTATAGGGAATATACTCTTTATATTCATATCCACTTTTTTCGAGGTCAAAAAGGTTTTCGACATTATATGTTGCTATTTTCAATGTTTCTCCAAAAAGTATTATATTATTAAGAAAAAGCAGAAGGAATATTATTCTCACTGTTTTATTCCATTAAGACGTAGAAGTTGTTTTGGATTTGCTTCTCTACACATTAATTCTAGGTAGAGTTCATGCATACTTTTTGATCCACCCATATGTAAGATAATATTACGAAATTTTTTGGCTGTTTGTGAACCAAAAATTCCTTCATCAACTACGGCATAAAAAGTATCAGCACTAAGGACTTCTGCCCATTTATAGCTATAGTAACCAGCAGCATAACCACCTGCAAAGATATGTGCAAAACCATTTTGAAATTTATTGTAACGTGGTGGTTTTATAAGTGCTGTTTTTTCTCTAATTGAATCTATAAGGTTTTGTATAGCTTCACCTTGATAGAGTTTAGAGTGAAGTTGAAAATCAAAGATCGAAAATTCCAGCTGTCTGAGCATTCCCATTGCGGATAAAAAATTTTTACTCTTAAGTAGTTTTTCTATCATATCTTTTGGTAGAATTTTTCCTGTTTTATAGTGTTTTGCAAAGAGTTGAAGCACTTGAGGTTCATAAGCAAAGTTTTCTAGAAATTGGCTTGGATACTCAACGGCATCCCATTCCACACCATTAACTCCACTTACTTCATTTTCATTTACTTCGCTTAAGAGATGATGTATAGTATGTCCCATTTCATGAAAAAGTGTTACAACATCATCATGCCGTAAAAGTGATGGTTGATTTTCATTTGATGGTGGGAAATTACAGACTACAAAGGCTGAGGCGAGTTGTTCTTCTCCTTGTATATTTGTTGCATGTGACTGCCAGTTATGCATCCATGCTCCACCACGCTTTGACTCTCGTGCTTCAAGATCAAAATAGACTCTTGCTTTAAGTTTATTTTTTTCATAGAGATCATAAGCATAAGCTTTTTCATGCCACAGTTTTGCATTGACTTCTTTAAAGCTAATGTTAAAGAGCTTTTCTAAAAAGTTAAACATACCATTGACAACATTCCGTTGTTCAAAATAGGGGCGATACTCCTCTTCATCTAAAGCATATTGTGCTTTTTTTAAGCGTTCACTATAAAAAGCTGTATCATGACTCTCTAGTGGATGGGGTGCTATAGCTTGAAGTTCCATTAATTCATCTTGAGCTTGTGAAGTTGAGTTCTCTAGAAGTGTTTCTAGAAATCCGAGTACACTCTTCTCATCTTTTGCCATTTTGGAAGCGAGAGAGTATTGTGCATAGTTGTCAAATCCCAAAAGTTCACTCATCTCTTGACGTAATGCTAAGATCTGATCGATGATTGCTGCATTTTGTGGTGCGCGTGTTGTATATGCTTTGTAGAGTTCTTCTCTAATAGTTCTGTTTGAACCATAAGTCATATAGGCTATATACGATGGCATCTGTAAAGTAATTTTATATTTTGTTATACCATCCGTATCTTGAAATTTTGCTGTCTCTTTTTCACTTGCAGGTAATCCCTCTATATCTTTTTCATCTGTGATGATATATTCATAGGCATTTGTAGCATCTAAAAGATTTTGTGAGAAGTTATTACTGAGTTCACTCTTTTGTATATTGATCTCTTGGAGTCGTGTTTTTGATTTATCATCGAGATGGGCACCATTGAGTTCAAAGTTTTGAATATTTAGATGTAAAACTCTTTTTTGCTCAAAATTAAGTTTGTCAGATTCCTTTTTTTCAATGGTTTTAAAAGCATTGTATAGTCTCAGATCTTGAGAAATTTTTGTAGAATACTCTGTAATGATAGGAAGAGATTCTGTATAGACTTTTTGTGTTTGTTCAGAATTGTTTACAGCATTAAGGTGAGAGAGTGGTGTGAAGAAATGTTCAAGATCTTCTTCCATTAGTTCAAGTGGTTTTACAAAATTTGCAAAAGTTTTGTGTTCTTTTTGAAGAAGTTTTTCAATAGTTTTATAATTTGTATCTATTTTGTTTTGAAGCTCATCTATAAAAGTTTCTAAATTGCAGGAAAATGGTAGAAATTTGCTCATATAATTACAGCCTTGTTTTTGTGTAATTATAGCATTTAATAAAAAATATTAAGCAGAGGGTTTTACCCCTACTGCTTAATATCGGAGTTTATATGAAATTTGTATATTAAACTCTTAAAAATCTCTTATTTTGTAGAGAATTTATAGTCTAACTGTGCCCAGAAAAGTTTTTTATCATGATTATATTTCGCAACTTTTCCTTTTGAATAATCTGCATATTTTAACAAACCAGTAAGGTTTTTAACACCAGGAATTTTGTTAACATAAACAACATCAATTTCTGAACCTAAATCATCAGTTTGAATACCTTTACTGTCTAACATATTTTTGTCAGTTGTAAATTGATGATAAATTGCCAAGAATTTTCCAAAACCTTTTGCTTTATAACCTAAACGTGCATTTGCATCTATTAAACCACCATCTGGAGTACCAGTAAGGAACATATCTGCCCAACCATTAAATTTATGGTTTGTACCAAGTGGAGAATAAAATGTTTTTGTTGTTGCACTTGTGTCATTTAAAGATTTACCACTTTGGAATTCATAATTAACACCCGCTAAAATACCAGAAATATTTGCTCCAAGATCTAAATTATAGTAAGTTGCATCTACTTTTTTACTACTCCATAAGCCAGTAGTCTTGTTGTATACATCAGCACCATGTTTGTGAATTTCCATAGTTGGATCATTTTCTGCTGCATATTCAGCACGATAATTTAGTTTTAAAGCATCCATTTTTACATTACCTGTTAATGCAATGCCATAAATATCTGCAAAATTAGCAATCATATAATCGTATGCTGTAATTTTTAATGCTGGTGCTACAGTGTAAGCGGCATGTAAAAGTACAGTATTTGTATCATATGTATCTTCACCAATTGGTGATTGTGTTGCTGATACCCATTCAGCCTTACCTGTTTTTTTATTTAATGTATAATGAGCTTTTGTTGGAACATTACCTACACCCTGTAAACCATATACCCAAGCAGCGAGTAGTGAAAGGTTTTTAACTGAGTTATTTGCAATAAATACAGAATCATATGAACGTTCTAACTGTCTCCATCCCACAGTACCAATAAAACGTTGGTTATCAAGATTTACTTGACCACGACCAGCATGAAGTAAAGTATTTCCTACTTTATAGTTGATTTCAGCATTAGAAATCATTGCTTTTTGCGGATCAAGAACTACAGCATATGGTTTTGTACCATCCATATAATTGTGACCATCTTTTGCATTATAATCATGAGAACCAAAATTGTTAACAGATATAATACCAACTGAAGCAGATAGACCATCAACATCAAATAGGTTTCCTGTAACCTTTAATTTTGTTCTTACAGTGAAAGCATTTGCTTTTGCAAACTTTTTATCTGTTCCTGCTGCATTTAATGTTTTATCATCGACCATTTCATATCTAGGACGGATTTGTGCATCTAATTTTAAGTTACTTAAAATATTAATACCATCTGCAGCACTTGCACTGCTAAAAGATCCTATGATTGCTGTTAATGCAACAGCTGACATTGTAATTTTTTTCATTTTTTTCCTTCTTTACTTTTAAATAAGGCAAAAGCCTACATTTATGTTAAGCTTAAAATTTTAAGCTAGACTTTTTTTAAAAGGCCTTGACAAAATTATAGCACATTTTTGAAGTATAAATTTGATATATATCAATTGTTTTTGAGAGTAATAGTGCTATCATTGTACCGTTAATGGACACCTTAACAACAGTTCAAAATTATTTCAATAGGAGAAAATATGTCACTTTCAAGAAGAGAATTTCTTAAAAGTTCAGCAGCAGCATCAGCAGCAGCAGCTATCGGTATGAGTGTACCGGCAGAGCTAGAAGCAAATGCAACAGCAGCTGAAAGTAACTGGAGATGGGATAAAGCGGCTTGTCGTTTCTGTGGTACAGGTTGTGGGATTATGCTTGCAACAACTGGTGATGGAAAAGATAGAAAAATTGTAGCAGTAAAAGGGGATCCAGCAGCTCCGGTAAATCGTGGTCTTAACTGTATTAAAGGTTACTTTAATGCTAAGATTATGTATGGTGCAGATAGACTTACACAACCACTTTTACGTATGAATAATCAGGGTGAATTTGATAAGATGGGGAAATTCGCTCCTGTATCTTGGAAAAGAGCTTATGATGAGATGGAAAAACATATCAGAATAGCACTTAAAGAGAGTGGTCCTGAAGGTGTGGCAGTATTCGCATCTGGTCAATATACTATTATGGAAGGATATGCTGCTCAGAAAATGATGAAGGGTGGTTTTAGATCAAATGCAATTGATCCAAATGCTCGTCACTGTATGGCATCTGCAGTTGTTGGTTTTTATCAAACATTTGGTATTGATGAGCCTTCTGGTTGTTATGATGATATTGAACTTACAGATACAATTATTACTTGGGGTTCAAATATGGCAGAGATGCACCCGATCTTATGGTCTCGTGTAACTGACAGAAAACTTAGTGATCCAGAACGTGTAAAAATTGTTAATATTCAAACTTATACACATAGAACATGTGACCTTGGTGACTTTAATATTATCTTTAGACCAAATACAGATCTTGCATTGTGGAACTACATTGCTCGCGAAATTGTATACAATCATCCTGAAGCAATTGATTGGGATTTCATTAAGAAAAACATCATCTTTACAGCTGGTCCTGTAAATATCGGTTATGGTATGAGAAGAGCTGGTGAGAAATCTATCAAAGATGGAAAATATGATGCATTAGAGATGGAAACATACAAAAAAGAGATGAGTAAACCTGTTTCTGCTTTAGAAGCTCCTGCTTTAGAACCATATGGTTATAAAGAGGGTGATATTATGAAAAATATTCCAGGTACTTTAAAACACTGGGAAATCTCTTTTGAAGATTATAAAAAATCATTAGCACCATATACATTAGATTATACAGCTAAACTTGTTAAAGGTGATCCTGATGAGTCATTAGAAAGTTTCAAAAAGAAACTTAAAGATTTAGCGGCATTATATATTGAAAAAGATAGAAAAGTTGTAAGTTTCTGGACAATGGGTATGAATCAACATACACGTGGTACATGGGATAATACACTTTCTTATAATGTTCACTTTTTACTTAACAAACAAGCTAAACCAGGTTCTGGAGCATTCTCTTTAACTGGTCAGCCTTCAGCTTGTGGTACTGCTCGTGAAGTTGGTACTTTCTGTCACCGTCTTCCTGCGGATATGATGGTTAAAAATCCTAAACACAGAGCTATTACTGAAAAAGGATGGAAAATTCCTGCCGGAACACTAAATCCTGTTGGTAACCAGCATATTATGAAAATCCACCGTGATATTGAAGATGGTGTTGTAAAATTTGCATGGGTAAACGTTTGTAATCCTTATCAAGATTCTGCAAATGCAAAACACTGGGTAAAAGCTGCTCGTGAGATGGATAACTTCATTGTAACATCTGACGGATATCCGGGAATTTCTGCAATGGTATCTGACCTTATCTTACCATCTGCAATGATCTATGAAAAATGGGGTGCTTATGGAAATGCAGAGCGTCGTTCACAGCATTGGAGACAACAAGTTCTTCCTGTAGGTGATGCAATGAGTGATACATGGCAGTGGATTGAACTTTCTAAACGTTTTACTGTTGATGATTTATGGGGTGAGTATACTCTTAGAAATGGTAAAAAACTTCCAGATGTTCGTAAAAAAGCGTATGCTATGGGTTATAAACCAGATACTACAATGTTTGAAATTCTTTATGCTAATGACAGAGCAAAAAAATACAAAATTGATTTAGACTCTTTCCCACAAAAAGGTTATGATAACTCTGAATGTATTGGAGATGAGCGAAATGTTGTAGGAACAGATGGTAAAGTTTTCAAAGGTTATGGTTTTATGATCCATCAATACCTATGGGAAGAGTATGCATCATTTGGTCGTGGTCATGGGCATGACTTGGCAGATTTTGTTACATACCATAAAGTTCGTGGACTTAAATGGCCAGTTGTAAACGGTAAAGAGACTGCATGGAGATTTAATGTTAAGTTTGATCCATATGCAGCAAAACATGCTAAGAAAAATGGTAGAGGTAGTGAATTTGCATTCTATGGTCCACTTGCAAAAGCATTACCACATGGTAACTTGACTGGTGTAGTAGACAAAAAGAAAAAACCATTAACAGATAAAGCAAAAATCTTTGCTCGTCCATATATGGATCCACCAGAAATGCCAGATGAAACTTATGATTTATGGTTATGTACAGGTCGTGTACTTGAACACTGGCACTCTGGAACAATGACTATGCGTGTACCTGAATTGTATCGTGCAGTTCCAGAAGCATTGGTTTATATGAACCCTGTTGCAGCACATGACAGAGGACTTAAAGATGGTGATCTTTGTTGGGTTGAATCTCGTCGTGGACGTGTAAGAGCTCGTGTTGAGACTCGTGGACGTAACAGACCTCCAAAACCATTAGTATTTGTACCTTGGTTTGATGAGCGTGTATTTATCAATAAAGTTACACTTGATGCAACGTGTCCAATGTCTAAACAGACAGACTATAAAAAATGTGCTGTTAAAATTTATAAAGCATAATTTTAAGAAGAAGGAAGTGTTATTTTGAGTAACCATTCAAAAGCAAAACAGCCTCTCAGTGATAGAAGAAAATTTATCTTGAATATGGCTCGTGGTGTTGGATATGCGGCAATAGGTGGAATGGTATGGAGTGCATACCTGGATGAAGCGAAAGCTTCACCACTTGTACTTCGTCCACCTGCAGCAATAAAAGAGAATGATTTTTTAAAGACATGTATTAAATGTGGTTTGTGTGTTGAAGCGTGTCCTTATGATACGCTAAAACTTGCAAAACCAGGTGAACATACGCCAGTTGGAACACCATTTTTTATACCGAGGGAGATTCCTTGTTATATGTGTGAGGATATTCCATGTGTTCCTGTATGTCCAAGTGGTGCACTTGATGAGTCTAGTGTAACAGTTGATGGTCATCTTGATATAAATGTTGCTGAGATGGGGCTAGCAGTTATTGATGAAAACAGCTGTATTGCTTTTTGGGGAATTCAATGTGATGCTTGTTACAGAGCTTGTCCAATTTTAGGCGAAGCGATAACTGTTGAATATTCTAAAAATGAGAGAACCGGTAAGCATGCATTTTTAAAGCCAGTAGTTCATGCTGATGCATGTACGGGTTGTGGAATGTGTGAACAAGCTTGCGTAACTGAAAAACCTGCGATTTTTATCTTACCGCGAGAAGTGGCAATGGGAAAAGCCGGAAGTCACTACATTAAAGGCTGGGATAAAAAAGATGAAGCAAGATTGAAAGATGCGCATGCAATTCATACAACAACTAAGGTTAGTAAAAAAGAAGCCGTTGATAAGCTTAATGGTGGTTTGGAAGGTTTGTTAGATGACTAAGATATGGAATAATTATAGATATCTCATTCTAAGACGTTTTACACAGATTGGGATTTTAATTCTTTTCTTTGGTGCTAATGTGTGGGGATGGAAGATACTAGAAGGCAATCTTTCGACATCAAAAATCTTTGGAATTATTCCAATGAGTGATCCATATGCAGTATTGCAGATGGTTGCAGCGGGTGCTGTAGTAGCAACAGATCTGTTGTTAGGTGTAGCTATTGTAACACTTTTTTACTTTTTAGTTGGTGGACGTGCATTTTGTTCATGGGTCTGTCCAATTAATATGGTAACAGACAGTGCAAATTGGCTCAGACGTCTATTTGATATTGATAGAGCACAACTACAAAAACAACCAATTGGCAGAAATGCAAGATATTGGGTTTTAGGACTTAGTTTAATTGTATCGGCTTTTATGGGCATTGCCGCGTTTGAGTTTATTTCTCCAATTTCAATGCTACATCGTGGTATTGTTTTTGGTATAGGATTTGGATGGGCAGCAGTATTAATTATATTTTTATTTGATCTGTTTGTTCTTAAAAATGGCTGGTGTGGTCATATATGTCCTTTAGGTGGTTTCTACTCACTTTTAGGAAAATTTAGTTTTATTAGAGTACATCACTTAGAAGAAAATTGTACTTTATGTATGAAGTGTAAAGTGGTTTGTCCTGAAAAACAAGTACTTCATATGATCGGAAAAGAGTCAATTCCTGTACTTTCAGGTGAGTGTACAAATTGTGCACGATGTATTGAAGTGTGTGATGATGATGCTCTAAGATTCTCAATTAGAGATTTTATTCAAAATAAAAAAACGGGAGAGTAAAATGAAAATTTTAACAAAAATTACGATAGGTCTAGCTGCTTCAGCTCTGCTTCTTGTTGGCTGTAATGGCGCAAATACAGAAGCTAAAGTTGAAAAAAGTGTTGTTAAGCCAACAATTACTGAGGCAAATTTAGGTTATAGAGGTACAGAT
>Ga0256837_1002866_pt1 | contig 10268 bp, 10 predicted proteins | sample 4562384metaG_FD_185976 | JGI IMG/M metagenome (GOLD analysis project Ga0256837, IMG submission 185976) | Hydrothermal vent microbial communities from Guaymas Basin, Mexico - 4561-384 | ecosystem: Environmental > Aquatic > Marine > Hydrothermal vents | place: Mexico: Guaymas Basin | collected... | reverse complement strand
ATATAACAGTGCTATAGTTTCAGATACTGAACCAACCTCCCCTTATGATGGAACACTTTGGTATGATACAGATAATTCAAAACTAAAAATGTATGATAAAACAAATGATAACTGGATAGAGATATAATATTATGGAAATTTTTTAATAAAAGGGAAAAATCATGGATAAAAAAGTTTTAGTTTTATGTACTGGTAACAGTTGTAGAAGTATCATAGCAGAAGCACTTATAAATGCTAAACTTGATGGGGTACAAGCTTATAGTAGTGGAGTAGCCCCAAGTGGCAAAGTAAATCAAAATGCAAAAAAAGTCTTGCAAAACTATGGCATCTGGAAAGATGAATATCACTCTAAAAAGTTAGATACTTTAGAGGATATAGAGTTTGACTTAGTGGTTACTGTATGTGACCATGCAAATGAAACCTGCCCTATTTTTTCAAAACCTATTAAAAAAGTACACATAGGTTTTATAGACCCTGATGGAAAAGAGTTTGATGCATTTGAGAAAACTTATGCAGATATAGAAAAAATATTACTTCCAAAAGTAAAAGAAAATTTAAATTAAAACAAGGAAAAAAAGATGAAAAAAAATGTATTTAGTACAAACAACGGTGTAAACATAAAGTTTAGTGGCGAAGTAAAAAAGCAGAACATAGTTACAATGGTACAAAACTGCTCAACTGGGAAATGTGAATGTATGAGTGATGCTACAAAAGCAAAGATAAAAGATATGAAAGTTGATGGTGTTGATGGAGATGTATCACTTAAACTTAGCGGTGATATATCTACACAAGAGATTGAAGAAGCTTTAGCTAAATCAAAAGTTCTTAATCAATAGATCTCTTTTACTCTACCAACCTCACCACTCATAAGACGAACTTTTATCCCATGTGGGTGGTTTGGTGACTTAGTTAATATATCTCTAACTATTCCATCTGTTAGTAAGCCACTCCTTTGGTCTTGCTTTAAAACTATAGCTACACTTGCTCCGTGTTTTATATTTGCTCTTTTTGTTCCATTCATTTTTATATCTCCATAAATTTTATTTTAAAACTAATGCTGGAAAATAAGTATGAAGAGTCACAGCAGTTGATGCTGTTAATTTTTTTATAATTTTATCAAACTTATCTTCTTTATTCCAAATAGGATTTTTTAGTTGACTAAGGGCTTCAACTCTTTTTTTAGCATCATAACCAACACCTAAAGAATCAATTAGACCAACACTTTGTGCTTGTTTAGCTGTAAAGATATGTGCATTTGCGAAGCTGTCTCTTTTGTTATAGTCAAGTCCTCTCGCATCGGCTACATCTTTTGTAAACATATCGTAAGTACCTTGTATAACTTTGTTTAGTTCTGCTACTTCTGCTTCTGACCATTTTCTTGATGGTGTACCAACTTTTTTAAACTCTCCTGCTTGGATGCTTTGAGATTCTACACCTAGTTTTTGCATAAGTCCACTTAGGTTTGCACCCTCCATGATAACTCCGATGCTACCAACCATACTACCCGGATTTGCCATAATCTCATCTGCCCATATACTCGCATAGTAACTACCACTTGCTATAGTTCCACTTGCATAAACAACTACGGGTTTTTCTTTTTGAAGTCTTTTTATCGCATAAGCTATCTCTATAGATGGGGCTACTGCACCACCTGGGGAGTTTACATTTAGAAGTACACCTTTTATGTTTGCATCTTCTCTCGCATCATCTATCTGTTTTACTATCTCAGATGATTGCATAATCGCTCCTACTAAGTTTATCTCTTGTAGGTTGTTTGATGCTAAGTCTTTTTCACTCTCAGGTGCAAATAGTAAAAATAATATTAGTAAAAATATCATAGCTTTGAAATGGTCTTGGATAAATTTCATTGGTATCGTTATGGGTGAAAAAAGTATTTTTATAAATTTCATGTTCTAGTTTTCCTTACTTAAATTTCCGTTGATGTAAACTTTTGAGATATTATAACGATGAAGTATTAAATGGATGGCTAACTCTTCATTTGGTTCTTTATCTAAGTCTAGTATAAGCATATCAGCATTTTTTCCCTCTTTTATCTCTCCAGTATTTAAGCCTAGTGCATTTGCTGGATGCACAGTTACACCATCTATAAGCTTTTTAGCAAAACCTAAAAGTGGTGCATCACTATGCATAAAAAGTGACATCTTCATCTCTTCAAAAAGGTCTAGTTTATAGTTTGAACTAAGTCCATCTGTAGCTACTACCCATCTTATATTTTTATCTATAAGTTTTTTTATATTTAGTGTTTTGTTACCTAAAAGCCTGTTTGATATGGGGCAGTGGATGATGGTATGGTTGTTTGATGCTATAGTGTCTAACTCTTCATCATCAGTATTTACCCCATGAGTTAAAAGTGCATTGTGTCCATTAAAGTAGTTTAAAAACTCTTTAGAATCACACACAGCAGAGTTTTGTTTTAAAAGTTTAAGAAAAAACTCTTTAAAATCTCCATCACTTTTATCTAGCCAATCTCTCTCAGCTTGACTCTCCATAAAGTGAGCAGTTAGTTTAAGGTTTTCATCTTTTACCATTTTTAATGCTTTTTTAACTAAAATAGGATGAACAGAGTATGGTGAATGTATAGCTACAGCTGGGTAGAAACCATCCCTTTTAACACTTTTTGAAGCATCTAATCGTGATATAAAATCTCCAAACAAAGTATCAGCCATAACAGCTTGTGAACCTATAAGTTCGTTGAAAAACACAACATTTTGTTTTGCATTTGCACAAGCTTCTAAGTCCATAGCATGGGAACTTATAGCACCAAAAGTTGTGATGCCACTCTCAAGCATAGCATCTATCGCTTTTGCCATACAATCTTTGTCGCATCCATTTATAAGCTCTTCACGGTTTTCTATAACACTATATAACCAGTTTATAAAATCACCATAACTTAAGTTTGTTTTGTTTGCACTAAACTCTATATGAACATGGGCATTTATAAGTCCTGGCATCAATAATGAGTTTTCTTTTAGTTTTGTAATCTCGGCATTTGGATACTCTTTTTTTAGTGTATCTAAAGAAGCTATCTTTTTTATGGTTTTATCAAAAGCAACAGATAGATTTTTTAAAACCTTTTCACTCGTGTATATGTAATTTGGTACTAAAATTTTCATTTTTATCTTTCATAATAATTATTAACTATGTAATTATACTATTTTTAGGTTATAATAAACTCAATGAAAAAAATTAGGTATTAATCAAATGAAAAAAGAGTTATTTAATATTTCTAAGCATCTTTGTGTTTTATATGTAGAAGATGATGAAGAAACTCAATCCCAATATAAAAAGATTTTTTCTGTACTATTTAAGGAGGTTCAAACAGCTAATAATGGTCAAGAAGCATTAGACCTTTATAAAGATAATTATTATGATGTAATTATTACTGATTTGACCATGCCTATAATGGATGGTATAACTATGATAGGTGAGATTTTAAAAATTGAGCCTAATCAACATATTATCGTTATGACTGCACATAATTCTGGAGAAAGTCTAAGAAGTTCTATAAACTTTCAAATAGATGGTATCTTATTAAAACCTGTAGCTGTAGATAAACTTTTTCAACTACTTTTTAAAGTTTGTTCTACTATAACTGTTGAGAAAAAAAACAGTGATAGTGTTCACAAATGTAGTGAAGATAAAAAAGTTCAAACTTTATTGAAAGATGATAACCAAGTTATATTTTTAGTTCTTGTAGATAAGTTCAACGAATTGGTTCGTGAATTTGGTGAAGAGGCTAAAACATCTATTGTCAAAACGGTTACTGAGCATCTTTTATTTTTTGGTATGGAAGATGGGTGTTTTGCAAAAATAGACCAAGGTATACTTATATATAGTGTTGAAAAAAAATACTTAAAAGATATAATGGGTTCGTTGCAAGATTTTTCATATAGACACAATTCACTAATATCTGAATTTAACAAAGTAAAACTTCATATCACTCTATCATATGGTATGATGATCTCATCAAAAAAACACTCTATAGTTGACAAAAGTTGTAAGTTTATTTTGGATCATATCGATCATATCATAAAAGATATAGCTTCAAATGATGATGGTATGTTTATCTCTGACATAGAGCCATTGGAAACTGTTAAAGATGAATCCTTAAAGTGGTTAGAAGAGACTATAGATGTTTTAGAACAAAAAACAATGGTTCCTTTTTATCAACCTATAGTAAACTTACATGATGAAGAGATTAAGACTTATGAAGTTTATTATAGAATCAAATATGGTAAAAAATATATTCTACCAAAATTTTTTGTTTCTATGAGTGAAAAAGCTGGGGTTATAGAAGAGATTTCAAAAGCAGTTTTTGATAAAGCCTTTGAAAGATTTTCATATACAGATTTGGATTTTCATATAAATCTAAGCAATGAAAACTTAAAATCTACAGTTATGAAAAATTACATAATTTATCTATGTTCAAAGTACAACATCAAACCAAATAGAGTTGTTTTAAATGTTATAGATAGTCAACTCTTAGATGCAAAATCAAAAAGTTTAAAAACTTTACTAGAATTTAAAAAGCTAGGTTATAAAACTGTGTTAAAAGACTTTGGGATAAGCCATATAAATTTAGAAATACTAATGATTTTAGAACCAGAATATGTCAAAATAAATCAAAGTTTATTGAAAAGATCGCTAAAAAATAAAAAAGCTAAAAAATTGTTATCTTTTTTTATAAATTATGCAAAAGATGTCGATATGAAGACTATTCTAGTTGGAGTTGAAGAACAAGAGATATTAGAGATAGGTAAAGAACTTGGGTTTGATTATGCACAAGGTTATTTACTTGGACGACCATCAGATAAATTAACAGATAAGTGAGAAAAACATGAATTTTAGTAAACCGATTGAGATATCTAAAAATATATACTGGATAGGTAAATATCTTGAAAATGATCCTTTTCAATGTCATCCATATTTAATAGTAAACGGTGATGAATCTATTTTAATTGACCCAGGTTCGATGTTAGAAGCTAAAGCTGTTATCAGAAAAACCAAAGAACTTATAGATTTAAAACAGATAAAGTACATCATATTACACCATCAAGACCCTGATGTAGCAGCAGCAGTTCCAGCTATGGAAAAATTAATCGATAGAGATGATTTGCAGATTGTTACTCATAAAAGTGTAAGTATATTTTTAAAGCATTACAATATTAAATCAGATTATTATAATATTGAATCAAATTATTTTTCACTTAAAACAAAATCTGGATTAGAATTAGAATTTTTAACTACTCCTTATTGTCATGCACCAGGTGCATTTGTATCTTATGATGTTAATAACAAAGTGCTTTTTTCAGGTGATATCTTTGGTGGATTAGAAAAATCATGGAAATTTTATGCAGATGAAAACTATTTTGAAGAAGCTAAAAAATTTCATGAACTATATATACCAAGTCGTGATATTTTCAACTATGCACTTCAGAAGATAGAAAAACTAGATATTGAGCTTATCGCTCCTCAGCATGGTTCTCTTATAAAAAGAAAGTATATTGCATCACTTATAGAAAAAATGAAAAAACTTGAATGTGGTTTACATGTTGAGCAATCATATCATAAAAAACTTGTGGATACTGTTAAAAAACTAGAGAAAGAGGTTAAAGAAAATCAAAAAAAAGACCGTCTGTTAATGGAGCAATCAAAACTTGCACAAATGGGTGAGATGATGAATATGATAGCACACCAATGGAGACAACCTTTAAATGTTGTAGCTGCATCTGCTCTTAACCTTTCACTTTTAAATAGCATAGGTTCACTTGATGATGATGAACTTGAAAAAACTACTACTTTTATACAAGAACAAGTTCAAAAAATGTCAGAAACTATAAATGATTTTATGGAGTTTAACAAAGAGACATCTCAAGATGAAATAATCCTTAATGAATCAGTTATAAATGTTCAAAAGATGATAATGTCTCAGCTAGTAAACCGTTCTATAAAACTTCAGATAGATGTTGATAATTCTATAAAAGTGTTTCATAACAAAACATCTGTAGAACATTCACTTATGAATATTATAGGTAATGCAAGAGATGCTTATGATAATTATACGGGTGAAGATGAAAAATGTATAAAAATATACACAAAAGAATCCGAAGATAATATCATCCTTTTTATTGAAGATAATGCAGGTGGTATACCTAAAAAAATAATCAACAAAATCTTTAACCCCTACTTTACTACAAAAGAGCAAGGTAAAGGTACAGGTATAGGTTTATATATGACAAAAAAAATGATCGAAGAGGTTGATGGAACAACTATACATGTAGATTCATCAAATGGTATAACTATATTTCAAATAAAATTTACTAAAGGATAGTTATAGATGATTGATGTTAAAAAAGTTAGAGAATTAACAAAAAATCTAACTGTTTTGTATGCAGAAGATGAAATCTCTGCTCAAAAAGAAATCGAAAAAATACTTAAAATATTTTTTAAAAAAATAATAGTTGCGAGTGATGGTGAAGAGGGTTTAGAACTTTACTATAAACATCAAGATAAGATAGACTTAATCATGTCTGACATTCAAATGCCAAAAATGAATGGCTTAGAGATGATTGAACAGATTCGTTCAGGTGATAGAAATATACCAGTAATCATGCTTACAGCATTTAATGACCAAGAGTATTTTATAAAATCTATTAGCTTAAAAATTGATAAGTATCTTATAAAACCACTTGATAAAAAAGCTTTTATAGAAACTATTAATGATGTTGCTTATTCTCTTTCTCAAACTCATCTTTTAGCAAAACTGATTCGAGAAAATCAACAAGCTGAGCTTTTATCTAAAGAAAAAGAGATGCTTTCTAAGATCACAGAAGCATATAGCTTACCTATGATTATTTTTCAAAATGATAAAGTTGTACATTTTTCTAAATCATTTGAATCTCTATTTGGTAAGATTAATAAACAAGATTTATTTGAACAAAAAAAAGGTTATATGCGTTCACTAGATGATTATAATGAAAAAGATTATGAACACAATAGAGTTTACTTAACTACTGAAAATGGTATAAAAATATTTAGAGTTTATAAAAAAGATATCGATATGTCTGATGGACATGATGATATGTTTATATTTATAGATATTACATTTGAAGAACATATAAGAGAAAAAGAAAACTCTTATACTCAGTCATTGGAAAAATTAGTTGTCCAAGAAAAAACAATAAGTGTTAAACCAGATAAAGTACAAATAAAAAAAGCACGAGAAAATATAGATATATCAGCAAGAGAATACTCAGCAGATGTCGACCCTACTTTAATCTCAAAACTTTTAGAACTAGATAAGATTGATGCGAGTTTTTACGAAGCAATTTCAGAATTTGAAGAGGGAACATCAACAGATCTTACTTCTATATCTAAGTTTTTACATAAATATGCAGAAGCAATTGAACCTTTTGATGAGTTTGTAGAGATTTATACTGTTATTGAACGCTTAGCAGAGTTATTAAGTGACTTAGATATAGGGATTCTTTCTATTAGTGAACATTCTACTTTTGTTAAAAACTTACACATAGTTAGAGATGAACTTTCCCGTTGGAGACAGAGTGTTTTTATAGACCAAGATGATGTTAGCATACATTCACACGATGCAGCTCTTTTTAGTTCTTGTTTACAGATAGAAACACTATTTGCAGATATAGATGATGAAGGTATAGAAGAAGTTAGTGATTTTGATTTTTTTTAAGTAGTTCTTGACTTAATGAGAAAAATTATAAAATGGTAGGAAAAACAGATGCAAAAGATACCTTATGGCATAAGCGATTATAAAAGACTAAAAGAGGAAAATTACTACTTCATAGATAAAACATCATATATAAAAGAGTTAGAAGATGCTGGAAGTTTTCTAATGTTTCTTAGACCTCGCCGTTTTGGTAAATCTCTTCTTATCTCTATGCTTCACTACTACTATGATATACACTATAAAGATAGATTTGATGAACTTTTTAGTGATACTTATGTAGGTAAGCATCCTACAGATGAAGTAAATAACTTTTATATACTAAAGTTTGATTTTAGTGGTATAAGTATAGATGATGTAAATGAAAGATTTAGATTTTATGTGAACATAACATTTGAAAACTTTATAAAAAAATACAATCTTGATATACAACTAGGTGAAAATATAAAAGATAACTTTTATAAAATATTTGGTTTTTTAAAAAATAACCAAATATCCCTATACATACTCATAGACGAATACGACCACTTCGCAAACAGACTACTAATCCAAGAGAGTAATAACTACCAAGAACTTATAACAGATAGTACAGCCTTTTATAAAGAGTTTTTCACAATGCTAAAGAGTGCAACAGCAGAGGAAAACTCACCACTAAAAAGAATCTTTATAACAGGTGTAACACCCATGACTATGTATGATGTTACAAGTGGGTTTAATATAGGGTCAAATATATCTATAAAAAAAGAGTTTAACGATATGGTAGGTATAACAACAGATGAAGTAAAAAATATGTTTAACCACTACAACATCTCAAATGATGTTTTAACCGATACAAGAAAATGGTATAACAACTATATATTTTCAAAAGGTACTAAACATACTATTTTTAACACTGATATGATTTTGTACTTTACAAAAGAGTACATACCAAATAACACTTACCCAGATGAGATGATAGACATAAATGTAAGAAGTGACTACTCAAAACTAAGACATCTAATCTACACTAACAAAAAACTAAATGGTAACTTTGATACTCTAAGAGATTTACTATCTAACAACGAAACTAGCATCCCTTACTTAGTGCAAGACTTTAGTGCATTAAACTTATCAGAGGAGTTAAACTTTAAATCTTTGCTTTTTTATCTAGGTCTTGTAACTATAAAAACTCAAGAGTTAGACCTAATACTACAGATCCCAAATGAAACTATAAAAAGGATAGATTCAGAGTTTGTAGCTACTTCACTCTTAGCAGAAAATATACTAACTATAGATACAGCAGAGTTAAATAAAGAGGCAAAAGAGTTTGCATTAAAAGGTGATATAAACCTTTTTAGCTTTCTAGCTAAAAAGATAGAAAACTCATCAAGCATAAGAGATTACATAGAGAAAGAATCACATATAAAAGCTATGTATATAACTTACTTCTCACTTATACCTTACTTCATAACAAGAAGTGAAGCAGAGTTAAACAAAGGGTTTGCAGACCTTTTTATAACACCTTTTAACCCTTATGTAAAATACTTCGCCATAGTTGAGTTAAAGTATATAAAAAGAGATACTAAACTTACAAAAGAACTTATACAAGAAAAACTCCAAGATGCAAAAGAACAACTAGATAAGTATGAAGATGATGAACTTGTAAGTACTTACACAAACAAAGGCATCTTACTTAAAAAAGTGACTCTTGTTTTTTATGGGTGGGAGTTGGTTAAAATTCATATAGAACCGACTGAAGTCGGTGTTACTCGTCTATAAAATTTTTATTGTGATTTATATCTGCATAAAAGTATCTTGTATAAGAAACATCCAAAATTTTTAGATTTTCCATAAATAATCTATGTAATTGCTCTACCATAACTAAGCTTTTTAGGAATACACTCTGATTATAGTATATCTATAGTTTGGTTGCACTCTTATTAATCATCAAATAAATTCTAAATATACAGCAAACCATAAAGAAAAAACATACCAAGTATGGGAAGATGGAAATCGGTGTTACCGTAACGCCGACTTTAGTCGGTTTTTTTGCTTCTTTATCTACCGGTTGAAACCGGTGTTACTGTCGTGCTGACTTTTGTTAGTTTTTTAAAAGGGTACTAGGCACTCTTTTATGCTTTATCTTAACTATGTCTTAATTTACTTTCTTTCACAGAATTCAACACTATGTTAATCAAACCTATCTTTTACTTTTTTATTGTATAATTACTTATGGGAAAAATAGATAGAGCAAAAGATTTTATTAATAATATTAGATTGTACATGACAATGTGTTTAGCATTGATTATATCCATAGGTTCGGGTATATCAAAAATGTATGTTGCACATAGTTTAAGCTATATATTTTTTATTGGTAATATTTTATTAGTTTTATTATTATTAATTTTTATCTTTTTAGCAAAAAAGTTACATCAAAAGACAGATGAACTAAAGGATATAGAATGACATTAGCAACGATTACTATTACGATCACGGCAGTTGTATTTATTAGTGCTTTCGCATATGGTGCTTTTCAAATCACGAAAGCATAAAAAATAGCAAAAATGGTGTC
>Ga0256837_1002865_pt1 | contig 10269 bp, 7 predicted proteins | sample 4562384metaG_FD_185976 | JGI IMG/M metagenome (GOLD analysis project Ga0256837, IMG submission 185976) | Hydrothermal vent microbial communities from Guaymas Basin, Mexico - 4561-384 | ecosystem: Environmental > Aquatic > Marine > Hydrothermal vents | place: Mexico: Guaymas Basin | collected... | reverse complement strand
TTGAAGAGTTCTTTTATCTATTATTTCACTTAGTTTGGTTATTATTTGATTATGTAATTTTTTTTCATGCTAGAAAAATATTACTATAACTTTGCTTTAGCTAATTTTTTTGGCTAAGGTATTGTTAATATAATAGATATATTATAGTGAAATACCACTTCAAAACTGCTTTAAAATCCCTAAATATAGGGGTTTTATCAACATTTATACAACTTAATAATACTCATCTTTCTCAAGTTATTTATTGAAGTTTTTTATCCTTTTTTAGAAATATGTTACTTTTACTCAATTGCTTAACTTAATGGCGGTGGCCCCCCCTACTCTCAATATCTGGAAATGAAATTTTTATAAAAATATAATTTAAGTATTACTTTAATATTTTAAGAGTAGAATAATTTTAATAAACTTTTCAAAAAAGGTTAACTCATGTATAAAAATTTATCCATCAATAAAAAGATTATGTCTTTGTTTATAATTATCATACTTACAGTAGCAACAGTTTCATTATTTATCACCGTCAATAAAATGTATTTACTAACTGATTCTAGTGTTGAAAATTTTAAATCAGCTATGATTCTTCAAAAGAAGCAAGATTTGATGGATAAAGGTGAGATTATAACTAATCTTGTAAATTCATATTATGAAAAAACTTTGCCCCAAGAGATGGAAAAGAGTGTTAAACATTCTCTTGATCAAAGGATGGATTTACTTTTCAATATACTCAATCAAACATATGATAAAACAAAAGGCATTTCGACGAATAAAAACTTAAAAGAAACTATAAAAAACATTGTAAAATCTGCTAGATATGGAAAAAGTGGATATTTTTGGATAAATGATTTCAATTATAAAATGGTTATGCATCCTATTAAAAAATCTTTAACTGGAAAAGTATTTAAAAACACCCCTAAAGTCCCTTTTGTTCAGTTAGCAGCAGATGCATTAAAAAAATGTAATTGTGATCATACATATATAAAATATAAATTTTATAATCCTGCTACTAAAAAATATGAATTTAAAGTCTCTTTAGTGAGAGTTTTTAAGCCTTTTAATTGGATTGTTGGTACTGGTTCTTATATAAGTGATGTTACACCTATAGTTAAAAAAGATGCTTTGGAAGCTATTAAAAAAACAAGATTTGGTAAAAGTGGATACTTTTGGGTAAATGATATGAATTATAGAATGATTATGCACCCTATAAAAACAAATTTTGATGGAAAAGTTTTCAAAAATACTCCTAAAGTTCCTTTTGTAAGCTTAGGTGTAGAAGCACTCTCTAAATCTGATAAAAATTATGCTTTTATAAAATACAAATTTTATAATCCTAAAACAAAACAATATGAAGAAAAATTATCTATTGTCACTTATTTTAAACCTTGGGGTTGGGTTATAGGCACGGGAACATATCTGCAAGATGTTGAAGACACTATAGAACAGATGGAAAGTGTACAAAAAGAAGAAACTAAAAATGCCCTTTTAACGCTTGCTATAGTTGATGTAATTGTTATTTTCTTGGCTATATTGTTGAGCTATATAGTAACTAAAAAATACATTACCAATCCTGTTTCTAGAATAGAGCACGGCTTAATGTCTTTTTTTGATTATTTGAATAGAAAAAGAGAGACAATTGAATTTGTAGATATAGATAGTCATGATGAGATAGGTGATATGGCTCAGTTAATAAATTCCAATGTCAAAAATGTTCAAGCAAATATTGAAAATGAAAAAAACCTAGTATCTGAAAATATAAGAATAGTAAATATTGTCAAACAGGGATTATTAAATGAAAGGATTCAAGTACACTCAGACAATCCTGAATTAAATAAATTGGCAGCAACATTTAATGAGATGCTTGATGTTCTTGAGCAAAGAGTTGGTAGTGATTTAAATAAAGTTACGCATGTCTTGTCCAAATATTCAGATTATGATTTTACTGAAAAGATACAAAACGCAACAGGTGAATTTGAAATAATGTTAAATAAACTTGGTGAAGCTATAGTTAAAATGCTTAAAGTAAATAAGGAAGATTCTACTGAATTAGAAGAGATAAAAAGTGAATTAATACAAAACATACAAAGACTAAACGAAAGCATATCTAAACAGGATGCAACCATCAAAGAAGCAAGCAGTCTCATAGATAGAACAACTGTCGGATTAAATGAAAATGTAGAAAATGCACATCAAGTGTCAAAAGATGCTTCTGATATAAAATCTGTAGTTTCTGTCATAGGTGAGATAGCAGAACAAACAAATTTATTGGCTTTAAATGCAGCCATTGAAGCAGCAAGAGCAGGAGAACACGGTCGAGGTTTTGCTGTTGTTGCAGATGAAGTAAGAAAGTTAGCTGAAAGAACCCAAAAATCTCTCGTAGATGTAGATACAAGCATATCTACATTAACTCAGTCTATCGATGAGGTTGTGTCTAACATAGATGCAAGAACAAATGAAGTTAATGATATAGATAACATAATGGTCGATATGCAAGAGATAGCTAAAGAGAACGATCTTGTAACGCAAGATATATCTAAAACTACTCAAAAAGTTGAAGAGGTTACAGAGCAAATCAATAAAGAGATTTCAGATAAAAAGTTTCACTAATTGAAACTTTTTATCTAATTTAAATCTTTCGCAAAAACTCCAAAAGTCCCTCTATTATCTCCTTTGGAGATGGTGGACAGCCTTTGATATGATGTGCTACGGGCAGATGATCTTTTGCAGGTGCTTTAATCGCATAGGTTTTCTCAAAAACACCCTCCATTGCAGGACAATCTCCCATTGTTATAACCCATTTTGGAGCAGGTATCTGCGCATACGCTTCTTTTACATGCGGTGTCATATTAAAAGTCATTATACCACTGAGCAACATAACATCAGCATGACGAGGACTTGCTACAAAGTAGATACCTAATCGCTCCAGATCATAGTAGGGATTTGCAAGGGCATTACACTCCGCTTCACAGGCATTACAACTGCCACTATCTACCATTCTTATAGCCAAAGATCCGGCAAACTTCTTCTTTACCTGATCTTTGATCTCTTTTTGTATCGCTTTAAGCTCATTGTCGAGTTCAAGATTTTCAGTTAAGACTCCAAGTTCTAGCCGTTTATTCCAAAATTTAATCATAAATCATTCCCCGCATAACTTAAATCACAACTTTTGTTAATAAGTGGAAAATCCGCAATAATATCCTTTCGCATCATCAAATGCACAGCCTGCCAATTGACAAAACTCGGATCTCGTACAAAAAAACGCTCAATAATGCCATCTTTAATATCCACAGTCATAAAAAGCTCCCCTATTGAACTCTCACAAAAACTACTGTACTCACCATCTTGCAGATTTGACAAACTCAGTTGCGTATCATCTTCTTCTAAAAAATTTTCCATCATAAGAATTGAATTATATACTTCTTCCAAACGTACTTTAAAACGAGCACTTGCATCACCACTTACTTCACTCGCCATAACAAAACCATGCTCAAGATAAAAAGGGTTTATTCTTCTGTCAATAGTCACACCTGAAGCACGTGCAACAACACCTACACTAGAGTATTTTAGTGCTTTTTTCAGTGATAAAATTCCAGTCGTATCAAATCTATCCCACAAAGAGGGTATATCCATAATCCACTCTTCAAACGCCACGACACTCTCACGCAACTCTTTAAGCCACTCTGAAATAGATGCAATATCCATAAAACCATTTGCAAAACCAATCGCTCCAAAACCAAAACGATGTCCTGTAATCTCCTGCATCTTTCTGCGTGCATCTTCGCTTAATTTTGAAGCATATGCCAAAGCAGCTCCAAAACCTGCATCATTAGGAATAAATCCCAAATCAGTTAAATGATGAATAATACGCTCAAGCTCCAGTAAAAAAGCATGGCGTTTTTGTAAAGCAAGTGGAAGTTTTTGTTGTGTTGCCTGTAGAACAATATCACGCCAACATATCTGATAAGCTATACTCTCATTCCCACTTATTCGCTCGATAATTGGCTTTGCTTCAAGCAATTTTTTCCCTTCAAGCATCTTTTCAATACCACGGTTTTTATAAAAGTGTCGCACCTCAAGATGCAACATATCTTCTCCGGCTTGAGAGAACTGAAAATGCCCCGGTTCAATGATACCTGCGTGAATAGGACCAACTGCCACCTGAAAAATACCATCCCCCTTAATAGCTTCATATTTATAAGGAACATAATTACCCTCTTGCAAACTTTTCTTTACAAAATCTTTTCTCAAGGGATGCGTATCTTTTGGAAATCGCTCTTGATGCACTAAAGGACGTTTGTCAAAAGCATCTTCTATGATAATGCCAAAATCATCCTGCATTTTTCTCTCAAACCAGATAGCAGCAGGATATTTTTTTGCCAGAGTCTGAATTACAGGAGTGTCTTTTGCTATTAATTCTTTGTCAATCGCATCTTCATAAACAGTTACAATTTCAAAACGACTCTCAAGCTCTTTTGCATAGCGTGCTATAAATCTCATTGTCTTCTCCTTAAGAAATTGCGTGAAGATAAGCAAGTGTCTGTGGCAATAACAAACTTATCAAAGAGATTGCAAAAATTACCAGAGAAAAAAGCTCACTACCATAAACAGTTTTCTCTTTTATCTCACCCTCATACTTCATTGACTGATAAATAGCCACAAAACGGTAAAAGATGATAGAGAGTAAAATGAGTAAAAAAAGTATTGCTGCTATCATCGCAAGCATATGATCACTCTCTTTTGCTGTTGCTATCATCGCCCCAAAACCATAGAGTTCACTAAAAAACATCGGGCTTGGCGGTAGTGAAATAATGGCAAGCAAGAAGAGTGAAACTAAAAACCAAAACACTCCTCCTTTAAACCCTTTATAACCTCTAAGCGCCCCTGCAATTTTATACTTTCCATTAGACTCCAAAACTCCTGTTGAGAGAAAAAGTGCCGGCTTTAAAAAAGCATGCGCTCCAAAGTGTAGTAGTGCCGCAAAAGGTGCACCACTCACCCAAAACATAACGATAAGTGCCATATGTTCCACTCCTGAGAGTGAAAAAAGACGCATAAAATCTTTGGCACGGTAGATCAAAAAAGAGACAATAAAAATAGTTAAAAGTGTATAGACAAACACAAAGATAAAAAGATGATCATAATTGACTGCCATTGCTATTTTTGAAAAACGAAAAAAACCGACTAATACTGCAGACTCCAATATACCGCTAAAAAGAGCTGCCACAGGATAAAAAGAGGCTCGCTCAATATTTGCAAGCCACAGATTCATAGGAAAAAAACCCATCTTTACAAACATACCTATAGTTGTCAAAGCAAAACCCATCTCAAATAAAAAGGGAGAGGGAATATCTTTTGCGTGCGCTAAAAGCAGGTCAAAGTTCATCGCATCTTCACCCAAAATAGGCTTGGCACTTGCATACATCAAGATAATACCAAAAAGCACTAAAGAGATGGCAATAGCACCGACTATCATATAATTCCACGCTTCTTTGTGTGCTGCCGGTGTGTAGTTTGTCTTAATCATATAGACAGTAGAGAGGGTTGCGAGTTCAAGTCCTATCCAATAGATCCCCATATGATTTGAAAGAATAGAAAATATAAGTCCGATCCAAAAAATGGCAAAAAAACGATAAAATTTTCTATAGGCTTTTTGAGAAATCTTAACATGTTTGTCCAGTGTCAAGAGTGCCAAAGTAACGCCGATCCCTACAATGGAAGAGACTAAAAGTACATAAGTGTCCAATTTGTCTGCAACAAGATATGAGCCTAAAATATTGTAAGGCTTTGGCAGTAAAAAAAGTTTTACAATAGGCAAAAGAATTACAAAAGAGGTAAAAGCAAGTAGATATTTTGCTTTTTGTTTTTTAATAAAGCTCACGCCAAACATAATAAAAGCCGGTAAAAGCAGTAAAGTTAACATCATACGCGTAGCTCCTCTTTATGAAAAAGTAGATTGATAACAACAATCGCCATCAACAGATCAAAAAAGATCCCAAGTTCTACGAGCATTGGCATACCATCTGTCGCTGTAATACCAAGCAAGAAAAGTGCATTTTCCATACTTAAAAAACCGATGATCTTAGGAGCAACATTTTTATGTTCCATCATCAACAACAGTGAAAGAAATAAAGAGGAGATACTGACAGCTACATAGTTAGCGTTAGTATGAATCATATGCACAATAGGCTCTGAGAGGTAAAAAGTAAAAACCAAAATCGCAGGAACGAGCATAATAGCATACTGTACTTTTATCTCCGGTGTAATCTGGCGCACAAAATGAAACTTTTGTGAGAGATTTTTCAACACATAGGGAATAGCTATTGCCTTTATAACAATGGTAATTATACCTGTAATAATCATTGCATTATCATCAATGCTCCGTCCAATTCCAAGTGCTAAAAGACCAAGTGTAAACGAGTTCAAAGAGTACCACAGAAGAAGTCTGTAAAGTCGTGTCGTAAAGAGCGCAACAATCAATGAAGCCAAAAAAAGTCCAATTAAAAAATCAATCATCTACGCTCCTAATACATAAAATGTGATAAGTGATAAAAAAGCAAAAACAATAGAGAGTCCTAAAAGATTTGGAATCTTAAAAAGACGCAATTTTGCAGTATTTACCTCTAAAATGGCTACAAGCGTAGCAATCAAAAAAAGTTTGAGTATAAAAACACCGATAGCCAAAGGAGCGATGAGCCCATAACCAAAAGGGATAAAAAGTGAGGCAAAAAGCGAAGCAAAGATCACAAATTTTATAGAAGCCGCACTCTCAATGATAGCCAAATAGACACCGGTCAGATCAAGTATCATAGCCTCATGCACCATTGTAAGTTCCAAGTGTGTCTCAGGGTTATCGACAGGAATACGCCCATTTTCAGCAATGAGCAAAATAAAAAAACTGATACCTGCAAACAAAAAACTTGCCATATGCTCTTTTGGAAAGTGCTCAGCTAAATTGACTCCAGCCTGACCAATACCCAGATTTCCAGCCATTAAAGAGACCGAAAAGATGGTAAGAACCATTGCAGGTTCTACAAGAGCCGCAATAAAAGACTCACGTGAGCTTCCCATACCACCAAAAGCACTTGCACTATCCAGTCCAAGCAGCATCAAAAAGAATGTTGAAAGAGAGATAAGTCCCGTAATAGTAAAAGCATCTACAAAACTGACATAGTAAGCGCCCTGCGTCACGGGTGGTAGAAAAAAGAGAATGACAAGCAAAGGAGAAAGCACTAAAAAAGGTGCCCAGCGTGTAACAGCACTACTCTCCTCTGAAATAATCGTCTCTTTTTGCAGTAACTTTGAAAAGTTTCTATATCCCTGCAACAAAGAGATAGGACGCTTAAAAAGCAGAAGCATCTTTGTTGCCTTAATATATGAGAGTAAAATAGGTGCGATCAGAACAAGCACAAAAATAGTTCCAAAATAATAGATCATTTTTTATCTCCAATAATTAAAATTTTAACAGAAATCATCATCACCAAAAATTCCAAAACAAAAGTTGCCCAAGAAAAATCATGCGCAAAAACACGATATGAAAAAAGAACCATAAGCATAATGTTAAAGATCATTGCCGCATAACGGGTCTGTTCAAAGTGCGCAAGACGATAGACCCAGTAACTGACAAAATTAACACTCTTTGCAAGACTGTCATAAAAAACAGCTTCAAAAAGTGGCTTAACATGAACTTCATAAGATGAATCTGAAAATTTTGTTTCATGTCCGGCAATTGTTTGTTTGTGAAAATGCTCATTTGGTTTGTAGAGCCATGAGAAAAAACGGCGAATCGGTCCTGCAAATCCAGTTGCTGTGTATTGGGTTTTGGCTCCTGTTTTATAGCCACATGCCCAAGTATGATGAATACGGGTTTTTACGCCAAAAAGCTTGTATGCAAAAAACATCAGAAGCGTTACACTCACCAAAGCAACAAGAAGGATAAGCGGAGAGACAATACCTCCGTTAATACCAACAGAGTGCATATGCCATATACCCTCTGGGAAAATTTTTGCGTATATAGAACTGCGTCCAAGACCTACAAAAACTTTATCAAACCAGCCAATATAAAATGGTGTAAAAAGCATCAGTGAGAAGATAACAAATGCCATAAAAACCATACCTGTTCGCATCAAAAAGTTAACCTCATGCGCATGTTTTGCATTACTGCTTCTATGCAGTCCCAAAAAGGTAATACCATATGCTTTAACAAAACAGGCAATTGCCAAACCACCGGTCATTGCAAGTGCAAAAATAGCAAATGGAATGGCAAGTTTTAGTGAAACATTATCTATATGACTTGAACTAAGCATAGACTGAAAAATCATCCACTCACTTAAAAAACCGTTACTTGGTGGTAATGCGGAGATGGCAATGGCAGCTATTAAAAAAGTAAGTGCCGTAACAGGCATTGCCTTGATGAGTCCTCCATATTTTTCCATATTTTTTGTATCTGTTTGATGAAGCACAGATCCGGCACTCATAAAAAGCAAAGATTTAAAACTCATATGATTAAAAGTATGAAAGAGTGCTGCTATAAAAGAGAAAGTGCTGAGTGTCTTGAGTTGTAAAGTGTCAAAAATCATCCCCATACCAAAACCAATAAGAATAATGCCAATATTTTCTATGGAGTGGTTTGCCAAAAGTGCCTTGATATCATGCTCACTCAAAGCATATAAAACGCCAACCAAAGAAGAGAGCGCACCCAAACTTAAAATGACTATACCCCACTCAAGCGGCCACGGATAAAGTACATCAAACAAGAAACGAAAAAGTCCATAAATAGCCACTTTAAGCATAACTCCACTCATAAGCGCTGAAACAGGGCTTGGTGCGGCAGGGTGTGCATAAGGAAGCCAAACATGCAATGGCACAGCACCCGCTTTACTTAAAAAACCTAGCAATAAAAAGAAAAAAAGCAGTGTTGGATAAGCAAATACAGAAGCAACTGTTTTCATCTGCACAAAGCCCATCTCCAGATCACCATTTGTTACAATTAAAAAGAAAAGCAACAGAAATAAAAACCCAAAATGTGTCATTATGAAGTAAAATTTCGCTGCACTGATTGTGCTTTTCTCTTTGACTTCTGTCAAAATAAGTTGCCAAGATGTCAAACTCATCAGCTCCCAAAAGAAAAGAAAAACAAGCGCATTTGCACTTACAACCACACCAAGCATTGAAAAGATAAAAGCAAAATAGTGCAGTTGATAGTGCATTTTTCGCTCAATATGTGGTAGATAGCCAAAAGAGTAAAAAAGATTTGGTACGCTACCGAGTAAAATAAGAGCAACAAAAACTAAAGAGAGCGTATCAAAAACAAACATTATTTTTTATCTCCTATAACTAAAATTTTAATAGATATAATCATCATTGCAGACTCAATCATCAGACTCTCCCAGCTCACTTCATGAGTAAAAACCCTGTAACTAAAAAGGATAAAAAGCATAAGATTAAATATCATGGCAGGGTAGCGTGTCTGCTCAAAATGTGCCAATCTATAAACCCAGTAACTTATAACATTTGTTAATTTTTTTGCATTTTCATAGATAGATCGCTCAAAAAGAGGCTTTATGCGTACTTCATAACTTGCATCTGAAAATTTTGTTGCATGTCCTGCCAAATTTTGTTTACAAAAATGCTCCTCCGGCTGATAGAGCCAGTTGAAAAATCTTCGCATTACTCCAGAAAAACCGGTAGAGGTGTATTGCGTTGCAGCTCCTGTTTTATAACCACACCCCCAAGTATGATACGTTCGTTCTTTTACACCCAAGAGTTTATAGACGATGATAAGCAGTGTTGTCACACCGACAAGCGCAGCAAATAAAATAAGCGGTGAAACAACCCCGCCATGCACACCCACAGAGTGCATTGAGAGTATCTCTTGTGGAAAGATTTGCGCATAAATTGAGGGAAGACCCATAGCGATAAAAAGAGCATCAAAATAGTGTAAAAACTCAGGAGCAAAGAGCATCAGTGAGGCAATATAAAGTGCCATCAAAATCATACCTGCCTGCATCAAAATATTTACTTCTTTGGCATGTTTGGCATTGGTGCTTCTATGCAGTCCCAAAAAGCTGATGCCATAGGCTTTTATGAAAGTTGCAATCGCCAAACCACCTGTCATAGCAAGTGCAAAAATGGCAAATGGTATGGCAAGTTTCAGCGACATATCACTGGTAATATTGCTTGAACTGAGCATTGACTGAAAGATCATCCACTCACTTAAAAAGCCATTACTCGGTGGCAATGCGGTAATGCTTATGGCTGCAAACAAAAAGGTAAAAGCCG
>Ga0256837_1002864_pt1 | contig 10270 bp, 7 predicted proteins | sample 4562384metaG_FD_185976 | JGI IMG/M metagenome (GOLD analysis project Ga0256837, IMG submission 185976) | Hydrothermal vent microbial communities from Guaymas Basin, Mexico - 4561-384 | ecosystem: Environmental > Aquatic > Marine > Hydrothermal vents | place: Mexico: Guaymas Basin | collected... | reverse complement strand
GATCATATCCATGCTTCTACAATCTCTTATGTAGCAGGAAGGTATTGTGATAATATTTTAATGTATCAAAGTAATAAGTATATACTACCAAAAGATTTTTACCCTAGATATTTTGTAGATATAACAGAAACTATTGAACTAAAGAAAAAAGCATTAGCACAATATGGTGATGCTCATAATAGATATAATACTTTATTTGATATGACTATTGCTCAAAATAGAGTAGAGGGATATAAGATAAATATGAATGAGAAAGAAACATACGCTGAATCATTTATAATAATGAAAATGGTAGATAGATAATATGCAAGTAGAAATTAAATGTCCAGTATGTCATAGTGATAATTCTAAAGAACTTATATTATTGAAAAATTTTCCAATATCAAATGTTGGATTATCATTAACTAAAGATGAAGCGATAGATTCTAAAGTATATGATATGTGTATCTCTCAATGTTTAGAATGCACACATATATATAGTAAAAAACCAGTTAAAATAGAATATAAGCAAAAAGATAATTTTACATATTTTACAAATGAAACTCAAAAAAATTATATTAAGCTTATAGCAAAGAAATTTATATCTAAATATAATGTTGAGAATTGTAATATTTTAGAGATAGGTTGTGGTGATGGGTTATTTTTAAAAGAATTAAATAAGAGTTCTAATGTATGTATTGGTTATGAACCATCATATAAAGAGATATATAAAGAACCTAATTTAAAAATTATTAATGAGTATTTTAATCCTGAAAATGATTTGAATAGTGAAATTGATTTTATAGTTATAAGACATGTATTGGAGCATTTTAACAATCCATATTTATTTTTAAAAAGTATTATCAATAACATTATATTAAATCAGCAAAATAGTAAGTTTTTTATAGAAGTACCAAATATACAACCTACATTGGAGAATATTAGGATTAATGATTTTATACATGAACATGTATCTCATTTTTCAATTTATTCATTAAAATACCTTTTAAATAGTTTAAATCTTTATATTGATGATATATATACTACTGATAATAATGAAAATATTGTTGCTATCTGTTCTGTAGATAATAGTTATAAAGATATACTACTTAATATAAATAATGTATCTTCGAATTTAAATAATAATATTAAATTATTACAAGATGAGTATATGAAGATTTTAAATGAAAATGATTCTATATGTATTTGGGGTGCAGAAGGTAGGGGTGCTGGTTTTATCAATATTATAAAAAAATATTTGTCAGGTGATGAGTTTCTAATCGATTCAGATGAAAGAAAATTTAATAAATACATCCCTTCGGCAGGTTTAAAAATATCAAGTTATAAAGATTTAATCGGTAAAAAGATAGATTGTATTATTATAACAACATCTTTAGGGCGAAATAATATTTTAAATGAGATAGAAGTTAATAAGATTGATGTTAAAAGTATTTATGTGATTTCTGAAAATGGTTTAAGTAAAATTTAGTATGCAAAAAATAAACTTATTTTTTATATTAGCATTTAAAGAACAAACTTATAAGTATGATTCCATAGTAAAAAAAGAAAATAATAGTAAAAATATGAATACAACTTTAATTTTACATTATATTATGCTTAGTAAATATTTTAATTTATATAATTTTTATGAATATAAAGATAAAATTGAACAATTTGAGAATGCCGTTATTTATCATCTTCCAAATGGTAGAGATAATAGAGATACTTCTGTTGAGGTAGATTTACTTCCATATAAAGGTAAAGTACCTATTGTTATGAGAAGTTATGATGCACATAGTCCTCTGAAACTAAGTTCTTTTTATTTAGATAGTTATCATGATTTAGCACTTACATATCTTAATGAATTAGTAAATAATAAAAATAGATTATTTGCTCAACTATCTTATGATAATTTTTTAATAACAAAGTATGATAATTACCCAAAAAATAGAAAATTTGCTTGTATTATTTTAAGAAAAGAAAATAGAGTTGAGTATTATGAAAAGAGCAGTGAATTTAAAGAGATATGTATAGAAAAAACTTATCATTTAAGAGAAAAATATGTTGATTTTAAACAAATAGATATATATGGAGCAAATTGGTCTTTAGAAATGGAAAATTTTAAAGGTCCACTAGCATATCAAAAGAAACATCATATTCAAAATAAATATAAATTTAATTTTATTATAGAAAATGCAATTGTAGATAATTATTTAAGTGAGAAAATATTTGATACATTTTTAAGTCTTTCTGTTCCCGTATATCTAGGTTCTCCTGTTGTTGAGAAGTATATTCCAAAAGAGTGCTTTGTAGATATAAGAGATTTTGAAAATAATGATAAACTTATAGAGTATCTTGAAAAAATGGATGATGATACTTATAAAAAATATATAGAGAATATATTAAAATATAGAGATGAATTATTTGAAAAGTTTTCAACTAAAAAAAATTTTGCATTACCAGTATATAAATGGTACAAAGAAAATTACAATAGTAATTTAATATATTTTGAAGAAGATTTTGATTCTATTGAACAAAATATTAAAAAACTTCCATATAAAAATCTTGTTATAAAAACAGAAATTAAATATTTATTTGATAAATGTAAATTATATTTTCAAGGATTATTTTTTTATGACAAATAATTTAAAACATTCTCGAAATTATTTAATTGGAAATATTGGAATAAAAGCCTTAGGTTTTATAAGTATTCCATTTTTTACTCATTATTTGAGTGTAGAAGAATTTGGTATGATGTCATTATATTCTACTGTATTAGCATTTTTATCTACATTGTTAGGTTTGGGATTACTTAGTTCTTTTAAAAGATATTATTTTGAAAAGAGTGGTAACTTTGGAGCTTTTTTATTTTCAAATATATTGTTTTTAGGATTATTTTTTCTTATATTTTTATTTCCTTATTTTTATTTCCTTGAAGATATATCTATATATTTAGATATATCTCAAGATATACTTAGATATACAATTTTTATCGCTTTTTTATCTTTGTTAGTTAAAATAAAATTAGATTTTTTACAAGTACGGGAGTTTAGTAAGAAAAATATTATTTTAGAATTTAATCAGGCTATAATATTATTAATATTTGTTATATTTTTTATGTTATATTTAGATGAAAATAAATTTTTTGGTAAAATTTATGGTGATATATTAGGATATGCTTTATTAGTCATATATAGTGTATATAAATTGATAAAAGTGATGGAATTTAGATTTGATTTTAAATATATAAAATATTCTTTACTTTTTGGTTTACCAGTTTTACCATCTATGTTTTCTAGTTTTGGATTATCATTTGCTGATAGACTTATGATAAATAAATTTACAAATACCGAAGATGTAGGATTATATTCTTTTGCTTTCATGATTGCTATGTTGATACAAGTAGTAGTAGGTGCAGTTGGTAAATCTTGGCAACCATTGTTTTATAAAGCTATGAATGATAAAAATTATATATTATTGGACAATACATTTAAAACAAATAGTAAAATTGTATTTGGAGCTTCATTATTTTTGATACTATTTTCTTATGAATTTATTTATGTTTTGGCTACACCAGAATATTTAGATTCTTTGAATGTAGTTTTATTTTTAATTGTAGGTTTTAATTTCTTTTTTTTATATACAGCGTATGGTCAGTATGTTTCTTATAGTAAGAAAACTTATATTGATTCTATTATTACTACAACTTCTGTTTTGCTAAATATAGGATTAAATTATATTTTTATTCCTAAATATGGATATACAGCATCTGCTATAACTACTATTGTAAGTTATCTTTTTATGTTTATAATGTTTTATTTAAATGCTAGATTTTTTTTAAAATATAGAGTTATAGATATATTTATAGTTTCAAAAACTATATTATCTTATATGTTTTTATTGATTTTATATTATTTTATACAAACTTTTTTACATAATTATTTGATGATATTTTTTCTAAAAGTTATTATATTAAGTAGTTATTTTTTATATAATTATTTTGATAATATTAGATTATTTGTAAATTATAGGAAAAATTGATGAGTAAATTAAAAAATATAGAAGAGTTAAGAGAATTTATATTATATCTTGAAGATAAATATAATTTATTGGATTTTGAGATTGATGGAGTAAAACCTTGGCAAAGTCATAGAGTTCAAATAGATTATGCTTTAGGTAGAGTATCTGGGTTGATGAGTGTTCCACATACAAGGACATCTTTAAAGGATAAATTTTTAAATAGTTTTAGTATTATAAAAAGTATGTTTTATTTTAATCCATTTTTTTCAAAACCAGTAGATATAATTGTATTCCCACATTCAAGAGTAAAAAATGTAGATGGTGAATTTATAGATATTTATACTCATTATTTTACAAATAAATTAGCAAGAGAAAATAAAAATTTTATAGAAATAGAGTGTCCACATTTTGGTAAACATTATAAAATTAAGACTGCTTGGAGGTATCATCTTGATTTTATATTGGTATTGGTAAATATATTTTCAAGGTTTATAAAGTTAAAAAATATTGATTATGAATTTATAGAGAAAGTAGAAAAAGAGATAGGTCTGAGAATTGGTAAATATGACTTAAAATCTTTGTTTTTGGTAGTATCAAAGAAGTATAAAGTAGAATATTTTTATTATAATAGGTTATTTAAAAAATTAAGACCGAAGAAAATATATTTAGTTGTCTCTTATAGTGGTTTTGCTGCTATGATAAAAGCGGCTAAAGATTTAGATATAGAAGTGATAGAATTTCAGCATGGAAATTTTTCACAATATCATTTTGGGTATTATTTTGGAGAAGAGAAAAGAGAATTAGATTATTTTCCCGATAAGTTTTATGTATGGAATAAATATTGGAAAAATTTGATTAACTTCCCAATAGATGATAGTAAGATAATTATTAATAGATTTGATTTTTTAGAGAATAAAAAGAAATCTTATAAAAAAATAAAAAAAATAAAAAATAAAGTTATAGTATTATCTCAAGGTGTGTTAGGAAATGATATTGCTGAAAAGATTATTGAGAATTGGGATTATTTCCAAAAATTTAATATAAAATATAAACTTCATCCAGGTGAATATACTAGATGGAAAGATTATAAATCATTGATTGAACTAGAAAAAAAAGATAATGTAGAGGTTTTAAAAGATATTGATTTATATGAATTGTTTAGTTCTTGTGAGTATCAGGTAGGTGTATTTTCTACTGCTTTATATGAAGGTATAGAATTTGAATGTAAAACAATACTTTTAAATTTACAAGGAATTGAATCAATGTCTACATTCAAAGAATTATATAATGTTAAAGTTATTTAAAAATGTATAAAAGTAATTTTATATAAATTTTATTTGTTAAAAAAACTAAATATTTAAAAGGAAACTTGAATTTATGAAGAAAAAAATATTTATATTGATATATTCACTTGCTAGTGGTGGTGCTGAAAGAGTTACATCCATACTATTAAAAGAGTTAAAAAAAGAATTTCATATAACTCTTGTTTTAATGAATAATACAATGTTCTATGAGATACCAAGTGATGTTGAAATTATATATTTAGAACAATCTTCTTTTAATGAAAATAACATATTCAAATTATTAAAATTACCTATATTAGCATTAAAATATAAGAAATTATGTAAAGATAACAAAATAGATACTTCATTATCTTTATTGGTAAGACCAAATTGGATTAATATACTGAGTAAAATATTTGGTAATAAAAGTAAATGTATTATTAGTGAACGCTCTTTAGTCTCAGAAGAGTATAAAAAAAATAATTTTCAATCAAAAATAGTGAAATATTTAATATCAAATTTATATAATAAAGCTGATAAGCTAATAGGAATTTCAGAAGGTTCTACATTAGATTTAATTGAGAATTATAATGTTATAAAGGAAAAAATAAAAATAATTTATAATCCTATAGATTTGAAATTTATCTCTAAACAAACTGTAGTGAAAAAAATAAACAATAATCTATTTACTTTTATAACGGTTGGAAGATTAGTTAAAGGTAAAAATCATGAATTACTAATAAACTCAATGCTTCATTTTCAAGATAGCATAAAATTAGTTATTGTTGGTGATGGGGAAGAAAGAGAAAAATTAGAGTTATTAGTTCAGAAATTAAAAATTAAAAATATTGAATTTGTTGGTTTACAAAAAAATCCATTTGTTTATTTATCTAATGCTGATTGTTTTCTTTTTGCTACCAATCATGAAAGCTTTGGAAATGTTTTATTAGAAGCTTTAGCTTGTGGGCTTCCTATAATAAGTACAGATTGTAAAAGTGGACCAAGAGAGATACTAGCTCCAAATACAGATTTTAAAAAGCAATTAAAAGATGATATTGAAATATCAGAGTATGGTATACTTACCCCTATTAATGATAAAAAAAATATGATTAAAGCTATGAAATTAATACAAACAGACAAAAGATTAAGAGATAGTTATATACAAAAAGCTAAAAATAGGGCTAGTTATTTTAATAAAGATACAATTATAAAAGAATGGATAACGGTGATAGAAAATTAAATGTGTGCAATAGCAGGGACAATAAATTTTAATAACATAAATATAGAAGCTATAATAAACTCTCTTCACCATAGGGGACCAGATTCTCAACATAGTTATAACTATAAAAATATAAATCTAATCCACACAAGATTATCAATTCAAGATATATCAAATGGAGATCAGCCTTTTGAGTATAAAGAGTATGTAATAATTTTCAATGGGGAGATATATAATCATTTAGAGTTGAGAAAAAATTATTTAAAAGATTTTATGTTTAAAACACTCTCTGATACAGAAACTTTACTCTACTTATATATTAAATATAAAAATAAGATGTTTGATATGCTTGATGGGATGTTTGCTTTTTCTATTTTAGATAAAAAAACAAATAGTTTAATATTGGCTAGAGATAGAGCAGGGAAAAAGCCATTATATATTTATAATGATGATTCTAAAATGCTTTTTGCTAGTGAATTAAATGCTATCAAAATAGGAGTTAAAAATCTAAATATAGATGAAAATGAAATTTACTCATATGTTAGAAATGGATTTTTCTTTAAAAACACTACACCTTATAAAAATGTTAGTGAACTAGAAGCTGGATATATCTATGAGATAGATATAGATAGTTTGGAGATTAAAAAAGAGAAATATTTTGATATTTTAGATTTTTATAAAAAAGAAAAAATCATAAATTTTGAAGATGCCAAACTCCAATTAGATGAGATTTTACATAAGAGTGTAAAATCAAGATTATTATCATCAGATTTGGAAGTAGGGGCATTTTTAAGTGGTGGGATAGATAGTTCTTTGATTGTTGCTGTTGCTAGTGAGTATGTACAAAAAATCAAAACTTTTACAGTAAAATTTGATGGTGCTTTTGATGAATCACACTTAGCAAAACTAACAGCAGATAAGTATAATACTGAGCATTATGAGCTAAATATATCTATGAATCTTAAAGATGATATTGAGAAAATTCTTTTAAATTACGGTGAACCATTTATGGATAGTAGTGCGATTCCTAGTTATTATGTGAGTCGTGAAGCTAAAAAGTATGTAACTGTGATTCTTAATGGTGATGGTGCAGATGAGATTTTTGGTGGGTATAGAAGATATGTACCTATTGCAAATAACTGGATAAAGACGGCATCTTATTTTTCATCATTGACTAAGGTCTTACCAAAGCCACATAGTAAAAAGTCTATCTATAACTATGCTTATCGATTATTAGCTATGTCGGGTAAAGTAGGTTTAGATTTTTATAATAGTGCTACATATGATATATTTGAAGATAGTTATAAGTTTGATAGAAATAATACTTTTAAAAATATGGATAGTTTTATAAAATCAATAGAGAATGAAAATATATCAGAGTTATCAAAAATACTTTATATGGATTTTAACTTAATATTAAAAAGTGATTTATTGAAAAAAATGGATATAGCTACTATGTCTAATTCACTAGAGGGGAGAAGTCCTTTTTTGAGTAAATATATGTTGGAATTTGCCCCAATATTATCAGATAAATTTAAAATAAATGGTACAACTACAAAGGTGATTTTAAGAGAGTTAGCAAAAGATTATTTACCTAAAGAACTTATAATTCAACCAAAAAGAGGTTTTGAAGTGCCTCTTAAAAATTGGGTTGAGAACGATTTAAAAGAGAATATTTTTGATTCTTTAGGTGCTAGTTGTTATAGCCAAAAATTTATAGATAAAAAGTTTATAGATAGTTTATTAAATAAAAAGATAAATATCTCTGATGAAAAAAGAGCTAAAATGCTTTGGACTTTGTATAGTTTAGAAGTATGGAAAAAGAATCAATGATAGAAAATAAAAAATTATTATTTGTAGTAAATGTTGATTGGTTTTTTATCTCACATAGATTGCCAATAGCACTTAAATCTATTGAGAATGGCTATGAAGTTCATATCGCTTGTGGCATAACAGATAAAAAAGAGTATTTAGAGAGTTTAGGATTGATTATTCATCCTGTTAATATCTCAAGAGGTGGTATGGGGATAGTTAGTGAAGTAAAAACTTTTTTTTTAATATATAAAGTACTTAAAAATGTTCAAGCAGATATAGTGCATTTTATAACTATAAAACCTGTACTCTATGGTGGGATAGCTTCAAGAATTTTAAATATAAAAAATAGAGTATTTTCTATATCTGGATTAGGTTATATATTTGTTACAGATGGATTTAAAAATAAAATTATTAAAATTTTTTTTAAATTATTATATAAATTTGCTTTAGATGGGGCAGAATCTAAGATTATAGTACAAAATAAAGATGATAAAAATGTAATTTTAGATTTGAATGTTTGTGATGAAAAGCAGATAACTCTTATTAGAGGTTCTGGTGTAGATTTGAATCTATATAAATATGAAGAGGAAAAAAATAGAACTCCTATTGTTGTAATGGCATCAAGACTTTTAAAAGATAAAGGAGTTTTTGAGTTTATAGAAGCTGTTAATATTTTAAAAAATAGAAATATAGATGCTGTTTTTCATTTATATGGTGATATGGATGAAAATAATCGTGCGACTTTGACTATACAAGATTTAGAAAAAATAAAAAAAAATAAAAATATAGAGATATATGGATTTAGTTCAAATATAGAAAAGATTTTTAGAGATTCTAATATAGTAGTTTTACCATCTTATCGTGAGGGATTACCTAAAGTTTTGATAGAAGCAGCTGCTTGTGGCAGAGCAGTTATTACAACTGATGTAGCTGGTTGTAGAGATGCTATTGAAAATGGTAAAACAGGTTTGTTGGTTGAGGTGAAAAATAGTAATGCTTTAGCAGATGCAATAGAAAAACTTATTAATAATAAAAAGTTGAGAATAAATATGGGAAAAGAGGGTAGAAAACTAGCAGAAAAAGAGTTTTCAATAGAAACTGTTGTGAAGATTCATTTAGCAATATATAAATCTTATGGAGATAATTAAATGAATATATTATTAACTGGATCAAATGGTTTTATAGGGAGTTATTTTAAGAATCATTATTCTAACAAATATAAAATAGAGAGTTTCTCATTTTTAAATAATAATTTTGAAGATTTAAGTTTATCAAACATAGATACGGTTATTCATCTATCAGCACTTGTTCATCAAATGGGTGGAGCGAGTAAAGATGAATATGAAAAAGTAAATATCACTCAAACACTAGAGTTAGCTAGAAAAGCTAAGAAAAATGGTATTAAACATTTTATATTTATGAGTACAGTGAAAGTTTATGGTGAAGAGACAGATATAGCTTATACTGAAAAAAGTGTTTGTTTGCCACAGGATGAATATGGACAAAGTAAATTAAAAGCTGAACTGGAACTTCAAAAAATAGAAGATGAAAAATTTAAAATTTCTATAATTAGAACTCCAATTGTTTATGGGTATGGTGTAAAAGCTAATATGAAAAATCTTATTAACTTAGTAGATAAGAATCCAATTTTACCATTTGCAAAGATAAAAAATAAAAGAAGTATGGTTTATATTGGTAATCTTTGTCATTTGATAGATGAGGTGATGATTCAAAATAAATCTGGTATATTTTTAGCAAGTGATGATGAAGCAATATCTACTACAAAACTTATAATTCTTATCTCGCAATCTTTAGATAAAAAAACCAGTTTAATAAAAATACCGTTTTTTGAAACTTTGCTAAAAGTGTTAAAACCATCTTTTCATAAACGACTGTATGGAAGTTTAGAGATAGATAATAGTGAAACTAAAGAAAAATTAAAATATAGTAATCT
>Ga0256837_1002863_pt1 | contig 10271 bp, 11 predicted proteins | sample 4562384metaG_FD_185976 | JGI IMG/M metagenome (GOLD analysis project Ga0256837, IMG submission 185976) | Hydrothermal vent microbial communities from Guaymas Basin, Mexico - 4561-384 | ecosystem: Environmental > Aquatic > Marine > Hydrothermal vents | place: Mexico: Guaymas Basin | collected... | reverse complement strand
CCCCAAATTGTTAAAAACACAATATATCACCTTTAAATTAGCAAGTCTTAAAAAACTAATGAATCTTGAAAAAGTTAATAATTACATAGATATTATAAAAGAGAGTTTAAAAGAATTACAACAACCAATTGAATTAAATAATTTCAAACACCCCGATGGAACTAATTATTCTTGGTATAGTTTTAGTCCATTAAATGATGTCGGATTTACTAAAAATGAGCATGACGAATGGATAGTAAAAATCGAATTATCAAGTTTAACTAAATTTTTAATTGAGAAAAAAGAAAATTATACAACCCTGGAGCTATTGCCATATCTAAATAAAATGAGAACTAAATATTCAATGAAATTATATGAGTATTTAAAAAGCTTTGAAAAATATCGATATATTGATATAACACACGGACACATTATGAAATTATTAAATTTAGACCCTAAAAGTAGATATAAATATTTTAGTAAAACTAAAGAACTACTGGACCGACAAATAAAAGAAATAAAGGAAAAAACTGATTTAAAAAACTTAAAAATGTTGGAAATAAAAGAGGATAAAACTTTTCGCTTCATTATCAACCCAAAATCAAAGCATATTTTAAAAAATAAAAAGAAAATTGAAGATATGATTGATAATATTATTAAAAAATTTTAACTTAATTTTTCCGCTTCTTTTTGTATCCTTTTTTCCATATAGTTTTTAAATTTATCCAGATTTTCCCTTAATTTTTCCAACACTTCAGGAGTTATTAAATTTTTATTTTGTTTGTATTTATAAAAAATACTTTTAAGCTTTGAAAAATTTTTTCTTAATTCAACCCTGGCCGAATAAAAATCGTCTGATAACGTGTCAATTTCCCAGTATAAACTTTTTCTTTCCTTTTCCAATCTATTAAATTGTCTTATCAAATCAATTTGCTTTTTATCCATTTTATATCCTTTAATTTGAATTTATTTTTTAAAAGTTATTAAATGTACTTTTTTTATCCCACCTATAAAAAGGTGGATTTGTTTTAAACTTATTTTTTTATATTAAATAAATTCATTTGAACTGTTATTATTGCTTTTTCTAATTTAAAAAATACCGATAAATCGGTATTCTAATTAATAAAATTTTTATAAAAATCATCCCTGATATACGGAGCTTGAACAAGATCTTGAATTAATTCACCATAAAATATATATCTACCTTTCCCAAATCTGGCAGGATTAACACCCAGTTCTTCCAAAATTTCATTCCCACCCAAAACGGCACGCTGTGCGTCTTTGCTAACTGTTCTTAGCAATATTTTTGTTTGTAAATTTTCCCTTACTGTTGTATCTATTGAATCGCTTGTCGCTTTTTGTGTAGCAATAAAAAACTTAATACCTGACGCACGGGCTTTTGCTAATAATGTTCGAATATTGTTATTTAATTCTTTAAAGTCATTTTTATCCAAGTTTTGACCCTGATCTTTAATCGAAGCATATTCATCAATAAAAATTATTATAGGTTTTCCATCCCAATTTTTAATATCTTTTTCGATCATTTCTTTGTAACGATTTTCCATTATATTTATTAAATTTTTTGTGAGAGGTAATAAGTCCGAAATGTCCGATATTACTTCGATTTTATCGGGATTTACTTTTTTATATTGTGTAAATTCGACCCCCGCTTTTAAATCTACTAAATAAAGTTTTTCTACTTGTTCTAAGTTATACAAAATATTATTTATAAGTAAATTTTGAAATACACTTTTACCGCTTCCGCTTTGTCCGACTATTAAATAATGTGTTAAATCCTTTAAGGGTATATATATATCACCGCTTTTTACACCTTTTCCAAAATATATTTCATTATTTCTAAAATAACTTTTATCAAATTCAAATTTATTGAGAGGATCTTTAAATTTTAAAGTTACGCGACTTGGATACATTCTATCAATCTTAAATATTTCTAAATTTAAAAAATGTTCGATGTTTTCTTTCGCTTTATTATATTTTTCGTAATCTATCCCTGTTACATTTCGATAAATAACTTCACCCTTTTTTATTCTAAAAACTTCATCAAACTGATATTTTCTTTTCTTATTCTTTTTTTTAGTATCTTTTTCTATGTTATTATAAAACCCGAAAAAATAAGGTAATAACTTAATTTTCAGATATTGTATATATGTTAATCCTTTTTTTTTTAATATCAATATATGAGTAATAACAACTAAAACAAAACTAATTAAAAATATTATAAAGTATGCGTTAATTTGTTCTTGTACATATGCTTTATATTTCAAATAATTTTCAAATTCGTACATACTAAAATTATTTATTAAATTTAAAAAATCGTCAAATCCGACAGCTATCGTGTAAAATGTAGCAAATAAAAACCACAAAGCTACACTAATAAAAAAATAATTTATAATAGTTAATAGGAATAGTTTTAAATATTCTTTCATTTTTTTTACCTTTTACTTAACATAATTTTTTTACTAATTGTTAATAAAAAAAGAGGAGATTATTTAACTAAATCTAATGCTTTGTAATAAATTTTATCTTTGAATGTCGAAATATCCACTAATATTTTTATTTCTTTTCCATTTTCAGTCTTTTCAAATTTTGCTATATTTTCTGGATCCACTTTAACATCAACAACTTGCAACCTTCCATTTTTATTGTTTAAAAATTGTAATGTTAAATATTTTTTCCCATCCTTTGTTTCACCTTCTACTTTGTTTTGAAGTTGTCCGATTAAAACTAATTTTGTATTCATTTCTAATCCTTTAATTTAATTTTTTTTAGTATCAATTCATCTGAACTGATACTATAATTATTATAATAAATATTAACTTTTAACAAAATTTAATTTTTTTTGTTAAAAAAATTTTCCCGTCTTTTTGTAATTCCATATAAATTTTTTGATTAATTCCCTAACTATAAAACTTCTGCTTATTCCGTTTTTTTTCGATATGTCAGTCAATTCCTTTAATAAAACATCTGGAATCGTAATAGTCATAAAAGTTTTTTTTTCGTTATTCATCATAAATCCTTTTTGTTAAATTTAGTATCATTTTAATTATTTTGATACTATATTTATTATAATAAATATTAATTTTTAACAAAATTTATTTTTTGTTGTTATAATCTGTTTTTTTGAAAATGAATGATTGAAGGAGGACGGACTGACTTTTTTATAAGTAAGTAAAACTTTTACGAAATGAAGTGAAGTTTTGAAGTGAAGTGAAACGAAACGGAAAAACGAAACGAAATGAAGTCAAAAAGTTGAAACGCACGCAATAAAAAAGATAGGACGGACGACTGATAAAAAATGAATTTTCAACCTTGATTTTCTTTAGTTAAAGTGTCGGCCAAATTAAGATGCGTTAATTAATTCCAATATAAAATCGTTTTTATCGTAAATATTAATATTATTATTTTTATAAATTTTATGTTTAATAATTTTATAATCAGTTCTAAAAAATAATTCAGCAAATGACAAGTCGCTGTCAATCCATTTTTTAAAATTTTGATAATAAGTATTTATTTCATTTTCAATATCGTTAATCAATTTTCTATAATATGTTAAATTCTTATTTTTGAAGTAATTAAAATGTTTAATAAATGTTTTAATAAAATCTTTAAAAATTTGTTCTTTACCTTCAAATTTTGTTGCTATATTTTCCAAATATTCATACTTAGAGGTATTTAATTCTTGATTTATAAAATCTTTATCGAAGTCGATGTCGATATCGTTTTTAAATCTTTTTAAATTGTATTTAACGATAAAATCAAATCTGGAGATAAATTTTCTAAAATCATTTAAAAATTTTTGAAACTTAATACCCCGTTTCATTACATCGCCGTCAAATTTATTGATAAAATCTTTTTGAAAATTAAATTCAAATTCCCAAATGTCATTTAATTTATCGTATATCTTTACTATTTGAAAAAGTTGATAAATAGTTGTATATCGTACTTTTCTAACTTTTTCCTTTACTTCAATTATTTTATATTTAAAAGAGTTTTTGACAATTTTTTTCTTAACTTCCACATCGTCAATGATTTTTGTATATCTAACCGCTAATTTTTCAATTTCGTATAACAAGCAAGTTTTATTTTGTTTTGCTTGGTCCAGGAGTTTATTTTTTTCTTCTTCTGTCAATGTTCCGTAAATTTTTTTGTAATTATTTACCCCTAATTTAGTGTTATTTCCCCTGAAAATTCGGATATTATTTATTAATTTCCATCCAATATATGTATATAATTCTTTTTCTTTAATTTTATAATTATCAAACGTTTCACTATCCAAAATATCTTTCAAATCTTCCAAATTGTCAGGTATATCCATAATTTCTTTTAAATTTTTACTGATATATTTAGATATATATAACACCGCACCATCTAACGCGTCAATATTATTATTTTCATTTTCCACCTGGTCCATATCATTTATCGCTTTAATTTCAATTATTTTATTACTATCTGGATTCATTCCGAATTTTTCCAATGTATTATCATAAACAACATAAATCCAATCCGCTAATTCTTCTGGAATATAAACTAAAAAGTGAAAATGTGGAATAAAAGTTTTGTGATATTCAAAAAATCCGTTATATCTTACTTCTTTTCCATATTCCCTTATTTCCCTTTTACCCGTTTTCAATGTTTTATAAAAATATCTAAAAATCTGTGTTAACTGAAAATATCCTTCTTCTGTCGCTTCTTTTATACTATTAAATTTAAAATTTTCGTTTAATTCCCAATTATCAATACTTTTTTTATTATACGTTCTAAAAGGATGATAAGAGCTTGGAAGCGTAAAAGTAATAAAAAACGGAATCAATCTTTTTTCTTTTGCTATCTGTTTATTATAAATAAGTCGCTGAATAATAGTATTAAAATAATTTTTCAAATAACTTTTAAAATCTGATTTTAATATAAATATCTGATTATCTTTTTTATTCCTCACTACATACTTACTTGAAAATCTTAGTCGTGACTTTTCCACTAATTTAGCATAGTTTATATATTCATTTTTTAAACTTTTATATTCTTTTAACAACAAAAATTTTTTATTTTCGAATAATTTATTAAAATACAAGTATCTTCCTTAGGTTTTTATTTCTATTTTAAAAACTTTCAAAAATTTTCAAAATTAATTAATAAATAGTTGTTAAAAAATAACATATCATTTCACTTGATTTGATAGTATTTTTATGATATAATGTAATTAACATAAAATTTTTACTGGGAGAAATAAAATGAGAATAACATACGTTAAATTTTCAAATGATATAGAACCAGTGGTAGAATTAGATGGATATGATAAATTTTGGCTTAAACAAATGTTTAAAAATTTAAAAGAATTACCAGAGGAAATAGAAATAAATTTTTACAGAGAAAAAGATTATTATATTCCAATTTTTCCAAATGAAAATAAAAATCCTGACTACATCGGTATTTTTTCAAAAGAGGAGATTGTAGATATAATAAAAAATTCAAGAAAAAGAAATAAAAAATTTTATTTCGAAATTTTGGAGCAATGAAATGAAACTAAATTTGTTCGGAAATAAAATAATTATCACGAGTGGAAAAGAATTGAATAAAAAAGGAACTGAAGCTAAAAGAAAAAAAGTAATTGAGAAATTAAAAGAAGCTTTGGAAATTATGAAAAATTCCCACTACAAATATAGCGAATATAAACTTCAAAAAATATCAAAATTATCGATAAATACGATAAAAAAATATCGTATCGAAATAGAAAAAATAAGAAAAGAGATTAATTATATTTAAATTATTTTTTCATTATTTTTTATTGATAAATTCAGCCAACACTTGTACTTAAGATAATCAAGTTGAAAATTCTTTTCTTGTCGGTTTTCGTTCTTTTCCACTTTTTTGCGGGCGTGTCGTTTCTTTACTTCGTTTCACTTCACTTCGCTTCCCTGCGGTCGCTTCGTTTCGTTTCACTGCGTAGAAACTTCACTTACTTAAAAAGTGTCAATCACTTATCCCTTAATCAATCATTTTCAAAATTTTTTTTCAAATAATCCAAAATATCCATAACAAATTCTGATATTTCTTTTTTTTCTTTATCAACCACACCATTTTTAATTAATTCATTTTCTAACTTATTTACAAAATTTTCTTTTTCCCTATTTCCTTTTATATATTCCACAATTTCATTTTTAAAACTTAAATCAATAATTTTCATTTAAATCCTTTAATTATAAATTTGCGATAAATATTATATTTCATTAAAATTTATTTTCAAAAAAATTTGGGGGTAAAATTTTGATTTATTATCAATCTAAAAAACTAACACTATATCACGGAAATTCAAAAAAAATATTAAAAGAAATTCCCGATAATTCGGTAAATACGATTATTACTTCACCACCATATTTTCAATTAAGAAAATACAGCAATAGCAAAAAGGAAATCGGCCAAGAAATTGATGAAAATATTTACATAGCCAATTTAATTGATATTTTTATCGAGTGTAAAAGAATAATCAGAGAAGATGGAAATATTTTTATAAATATCGGTAATTACGGACTTATTGCGGAAAAATTACTTATACATTTATCTAATTTTCTAATACTTCAAAATAAGATTATCTGGCATAAACCAAATCCAATGCCCCAAGGCGGCCAAAAATTAACTAACGCGTGGGAATATATTTTTCATTTTACAAAATCAGATAACTATAAAATTTTTGATTTATACGAGGAAACCGAAAAAAAAGAGGTAAAAAAGAATTTAAGAAAAAAAAATATAGTCGTAATTGACGATGGCGTTGCTTATATTGCACGAATTAAAAAAAATAATGATATTACACTTAAAAGAATTGGAAATGTAATAGAAACGAAAAGAGAGGGTAATAAGAAGCTTTTAATAACTGATAAAAAAGTTGTTGAATATGATATTAAAATCACCAGGAATAAATATTCCGATAAATTTAACCCGTTAAACACTTTAAAAGAGTTAATTAATAGAGAAAATAAAAGAAAATTAAGGAATGTTTGGACGATACCACTTCAACCCAACTTATCAAATCATATCGCACCTTTTCCAAATAGTTTAGTTGAGAAATGTATTTTATTATCTACTAAAAAGAATGATGTTGTATTAGATCCATTCATTGGAAGTGGAACTACAGCACAAGTCGCTTTATCTTTAAATAGAAAATGTATCGGGATAGATATTAATAAAAATTACTTAAATATCGTTAAAAATCGTTGTTTAATGTAATACAATTTAATACAAGTTTTTAAGTGTAATTTATTTAAAAAACAAGGAATTAAATGAGAAAAAAGTTAAGTGAAATATTTAATTTAGTTGATAGTATTGATATAAACTTATTGAGAAATGTTTTTTTGTATTTAAAAGATAAAAAATATTTAAAAAATAAAAATGATAATGAGGTAGAGGAAATTTTATTTTATTTAAAGGAAATGAAATTCAACTTTGATAGTTTGCTACTTTTAAATCTGGATCTAATTGAGGAGGAAAATTTGAAATCGAGTAAAAAAATGATATCGCTTAGAATTGATTTGGATGATTATTTGAAATTAAAAGAAGTCGCCAAAAAAAAGAAAATTACATTATCTGATTTAATAAGAAAAATCCTTAAAAACTACTTAAAAAAATTTGACTAACTTTTTCCCCTTTATTATCTTATTATCTTTTAATATATCTTATTATCTTATAAGGGTCGAGTTTTTTTTGAAACTTCGGGAGTTTGAAAAGATTTTTTTCCTATGAATAGATAAAAATTTCCTATAAAGAGATAATTTTTTTCCTATGAATAGATAAAAATTTCCTATAAAGAGATAATTCCTTCCTATGAATAGATAATTCCTTACTACATTTCTTTTCTTAAGAATAGATGTATAAGAAATTTTTTGATATAATTTCCTACAAATAGATAAAAATTTCCTATAAATAGATAAGGAGAATAAATGAAAAAGAAAATCCAAATCCATAAAAAAAACGAATTAATACGAGGAACGGATGATTTAAGCGTATATGCCAAAAGAATGTTAAACACTATTTATTATATAGTTCAAAAAAATGAATTATATGATAATAAATATTTTATCGTTGAAGCGAGAAAATTAAGAGATTATTTGGGATTAAAAAACATAACAGGATATACTGAAATAATAAGGCAAACTTTAGACGAATTACAAGAAAAAAAAATCGAATTACATAATTACTACGATCCACTACAAAAACAACTTTTCACCTGGCTTCCGATACATTTTTTACAATATCCGACTGGGGAATATAAAGACGAAAAAAGCGGGTTATTAAAATTCCAAATCGCATTAAACCCACTAATAAGACACTTAATGAAAATAAAAAAGAATTTTACAAAACTTGACTTAATACCATACACCCTTAAATTCAGAAGTAAATACAATTATAAGTTATATGAGTTTTTGAAAAGCTTTGAAAATTACAACTATATTCGAATATCTTTAAAACATTTAAACAAATTACTTAATACCGATAAAAAATATCCTTCGAAAATGTTAGAGCTTTTAAAGAGAAATATAAAAGAATTAAGAGAAAAAACAGATTTAAAAAATTTAGAGGTTGAATATGTAAAGAGTGAAGGACATTTTAAAATTACAATAAATCCAAAAAGTAAAAGGACACCACCACCAAACGCAGTTATCCATAACATTATAAATAAAACAATTAAAAAATTTTAACTTAATTTTTCCGCTTCTTTTTGTATCCTTTTTTCCATATAGTTTTTAAATTTTTCGAGGTTATTTCTTAAACTTTCCAATATTTCGGGGGTTATTAAATTTTTATTTTGTTTGTATTTATAAAATATACTTTTAAGTTTTGAAAAATTTTTTCTTAATTCCACCCTGGCCGAATAAAAATCGTCTGATAATGTGTCAATTTCCCAATATAACGACTTCCTTTCTTTATCCAATTTGTTAAATTGTCTTATCAAATTTATTTGCTTTTTATCCATTTTATATCCTTTTTAATTTGAATTTATTTTTTAAAAGTTATTAAATGTACCTTTTTTCCATTCCCACCTATAAAAAGGTGGATTTGTTTTAAACTTATTTTTTTATATTAAATAAATTCATTTAAACCGTTATTATTGCTTCTTTTAATTTAAAAAATACCGACAAATCGGTATTAATCATTAATAAAATTTTTATAAAATGTGTCTGGAATGTATGGAGCTTGAACTAAATCCTGGATTAACTCACCATAAAAAATATATCTTCCCTTTCCAAATCTGGCCGGATTAACCCCTAATTCTTCTAATATTTCATTCCCACCTAACACGGCACGCTGTGCGTCTTTTGATACAGTTCTTAATAAAATTTTTGTTTGTAAATTTTCCCTTACTGTTGTATCTATTGAATCGCTTGTCGCTTTTTGTGTAGCGATAAAAAACTTAATACCTGACGCACGGGCTTTTGCTAATAATGTTCGAATATTGTTATTTAATTCTTTGAAATCGTTTTTTTCAAGGTTTTGGCCCTGGTCTTTAATACTTGCGTATTCATCTATAAATATAATAATAGGTTTTCCATCCCAATTTTTAATATCTTTTTCGATCATTTCTTTATAACGATTTTCCATTATTTCAATTAAATTTTTTGTGAGAGGTAATAAGTCCGAAATATCTGATATTACTTCAATTTTTTGAGGATTTACTTTTTTATATTGTGTAAATTCGACACCTGCTTTTAAATCTACTAAATAAAGTTTTTCCACTTGATCCAAGTTATATAAAATATTATTTATAAGTAAATTTTGAAATACACTTTTACCACTTCCACTTTGCCCGACTATCAAGTAATGAGTTAAATCCTTTAAGGGTATATATATATCACCATTTTTTACACCCTTTCCAAAATATATTTCATCATTTCTAAAATAACTTTTATCGAATTCAAATTGATTCAACGGATCTTTAAATTTTAAAGTTACTCGAGAGGGATACATTCTATCAATTTTAAATATTTCTAAATTTAAAAAATGTTCGATGTTTTCCTTTGCTTTATTATATTTTTCATAATCTATCCCCGTTACATTTCGATAAATAACTTCACCCTTTTTTATTCTAAAAACTTCGTCAAATTGGTATTTTCTTTTCTTATTCTTTTTTTTAGTATCTTTTTCAATATTGTTATAAAACCCGAAAAAATAGGGTAATAACTTAATTTTCAGATATTGAATATAGGTTAATCCTTTTTTTTTTAATATCAATATATGAGTAATAACAACTAAAACAAAACTAATTAAAAATATTATAAAGT
>Ga0256837_1002862_pt1 | contig 10271 bp, 13 predicted proteins | sample 4562384metaG_FD_185976 | JGI IMG/M metagenome (GOLD analysis project Ga0256837, IMG submission 185976) | Hydrothermal vent microbial communities from Guaymas Basin, Mexico - 4561-384 | ecosystem: Environmental > Aquatic > Marine > Hydrothermal vents | place: Mexico: Guaymas Basin | collected... | reverse complement strand
ATATTATGCTTCTCTTCTAAATTCTACTACTTTTCTAAGTACTTTATCTATTCCAGTTACATTTGTAACAGACATAACATTTAAGTTAGGAATATGTAAGTATCTAGGAGTATTAGTAACTTCTCTACTTGTACTACCACCAATAGTTCTTGGAATATCAGTTGTAATAGTTGAAGCCCATACAGTTTGTCCAAAGTTTAATGCATTTGGTTTACTATTTCTAGTTTCATCAAAGATTCCAAATGACATATAGATTTTATCTCCAATTAATGGGTTTGGAGTACTAACTAATTCTACATTGAATTCATCACCTAAATCAATTCCACCATTGTGAGAAAGATATTGATAAATTCTTGGGTTAACACCAATAATAACAGTTGGTTTAAGACCAGTTGCTTTATAAAGAATTTCAAATGCTGCAAAGTAATTTGAATTTGTCCACATTTTATATACTTCATCTCTTAAATGGATTTCAAATGCTGATTTAATATCATTAAGTCTATCTTTAGAAGATTTACTATCTACAAATTCATCAAGAGCCATATCAGTTTCACTATAGTAAGTGTTTACAAAGTGTCTTGAAATACCTACAGTTTCTTCAATAACTACAGCACCATTAACAGTTGCATTATATAGTCTTTCAGCATGTTTAATTAATGTTTGAACAGCTTCCATAGACATATCAATACCAATCATTTGAATTTGTGCTGCTAATTTAGCGTCAGTGTCACCACCAAATCCACTTACAGGACTCATTGCAGTATATCCAGTTCTCATAGGTACTTGATAGATTTGAGTATATTTATCAGTTGTAATAGTTCTTCCTCTAGTTCTTAAGTTAGAGTTAGTTCTATATGCTTCTAAATCATAACCTTCGAATTTAATAGTATCGAATAATTCTTTAATTGCGTCATATTCATCACTATCTTCAGGAACTAAATTACCTGCTGCATCTCTTACTTGTAACATTTTAATACTTGTACCATATACCACTACATCACCATATGTTGCATTACCATCACCATGGATTACTAATTCAACATTAATACTGTAATCAGGTGCTAATTTAGATAAGTTAGCAGATACTGCATTTTTAGCTGTTTTAGTATTAGTTGTGTTAACAACTGCTGAACCAGTACTAAATGTTAATGTTAAGTCTTTGCTGTGTGCTTGTGTGCTATAAGTAAAGTTACTATGTGGGAATACAGATGTATCAAATACGAATAATTCTTTAACATCATTATCATCATCATCTTTACCAGTTAATGAATAATAAACTTTACTTAAGTTAACAGTTCTATCTAATGTATCAGTATGATCCATAATACCTTTAGCGATTAATTCATCAGTTTGAGATAATCCTAAAATATCTCTATTAGTTCCAAATAATAATGGAGCTGTTTCAATAACTACACCAGTTTCATCATTTTGATGTTTTAATTCTGTTAGGAAGTTTTCATCATTTTCACCATCTCTTAATACAGGAATAGCTTTATTCTTTTTATTTTTACTAATTACTGCAGGATCATACATTGCTTTAATAATAGGTGTTTTATTAAATTTATCTTTAGCTGCTGTACCTTTAATATCTCTTTCAAATTCTGTAAATAATGAAGTATATTCAATATCAATACTTAACCCAGAAATAAGTGGATCAATTACAATAGTAGGGAACCAAGTTTCTGCAAATTTATCTTGTCTTGAAGCAAGAATATTAAACGCTACTGAATAATATAACGCATTGTTAATAGATTCACCATCATAAGTTTCTGTTGATAATTCAGTTGTGATATCATCAATACCTAAATCTTCTGCTGATACAATTACTGCATCTTTAGGTGCATCTACACTTCTTGGGTTAGATAATGCTTGTCCTGCTAATTTAGGGTTAACTGCTAACGCTGCGATCTTTTTAGCTGCTTGAATTTGATGTTCTTTAAAATCAACACCAGCGAACTCTTCTGAACTTAAAATAGCACTAATTGTATTATCAACGCTATCTAATAGGTTATTAACACCAGCTTTTGCAGATACTGCTGTTCCTTCATCCATACTTTCTGAACTAATTGTAACATTTACAATATTATCATTGCTTCCAATTCCTGTGCTACTTACATTTGTTTTAAGTGTACTACCAATACTTTTTACTAAATCTTTAATGTTTGCCATTACAATTCCTTAATATTATTTTTTATTTATAATCAATCTTGTTAATCTTTTAAACAATGAACTATTGTAAAATGTAGTTCTATCAATCTTATTAAACACATAATCATTTATGTTTCTTATAAACCATTCATTAAAGTTAATATTATTTTCTTTATCTTTAATAGAATTAATATTTAATAATAAATTACCAAATCCTATTTTAGGATAAATAAATAAATATTTATCAACTATTTCATAATCGACAATACTATTAATATTTTCTATAGTACTAAAGATTTGTCTATCTTGCATAGTTTTATCTACTAATAATTCTATTACTTCTAATTTATCTTCATCAGTCATTTCAGTTATACTAATATCCCAGCTCGCTATATTATACATAATACTTACTATATCATTTTTTACTAAACATTTTTTACCTAAAATATATTGGTTAAATATTTCATTTATAAAGTACGCATCTCTTAAATCATATTTACTTATTTTTTTAAATATTTTTACTATTTCTATTTTTCTATCGCTATATACTAATGAAACAAAATCACCCATTCTATAACCTAATGAATGTATAGTATCTCTAACATATGTAGGTATTACCACAATATCTAAATCTTTATTAATTGCTTTCATAATTATCCTTTATTATAATTTCAAAAAAGATTTTCAAGTTAATGATTTAATAGAAGACTTTATATTATTTAAAAGGAATAAAATGAATAAATTAGATATATTATTAAATGCATTAATGTTATTATACAGAGAAACTGAATTAAAGGATAAATCTACCAACTCTGTAGATTTAGTTAAAGATTTAATCAAAATATTTAAATCTAAACATATACAACTAAATGGTGGTCTTTCTACTATAATTAATGATGTTATTACTTTAATTAATGATTTCATTAACCATCCCACTAATTATGATTTAGATGGATTATTAAATAGTTTAAAAATAATATTAAAAGAAAAACCAGATACATATATTATCTATAAAGAAATATTAGAACGGAAACTAGATGAAGATAGGTTAAAGAAATCTTTAATCACATTAAGATCGAGAATTAAAACATATACATTAGAAGAGAAAATAAAATCAGTTATTAATAAAATATCTTTTAAGATTAACTCTAATAGTAATGTTGATATTATAGAAGAGACTGAAAACTTATTAGGTAACTTACAACCGTTAGTAACTAGAACAGAAGAAGAAGACCCGGGTATAGTTAGTGAATTAGATATAAGTGATGAAGATAATGTTAGTAGAATATTGAGTAAAGCTAAAACACAATTAGAAGAAGGTGGTAAACTAATATCAGGTTGGAAAGAACTTAATGTTATGACTCAAAATGGATTTAGACGTGGTGAGATGTGGACTATTAATGCATTACAACATAAATATAAATCTGGATTTACACAAAGTTTATTTGCGCAAATTTGTATGTATAACGAACCTGTTAATATAAATAAAGATAAAAAACCACTTAACATATATATAAGTTTTGAAGACGATGATGAAATCTATACAACTTTTATATATAAATATCTTTACTATAATGAATTTGATAAGTTACCTGATTTAACAGAAATAACAGCTAAAGATATGGCATTATATATTAAGGAGAAGTTAACTAAAACCGGATATCATGTTAAGATGTTAAGAGTTAATCCTAGTGAATGGACTTACATGGATATTCAAAATAAGATATTAGAATATGAGAGTCAAGGTTATGAAGTTCATGCTTTATTTATAGATTATTTAAGTAAATTACCAACGACTGGATGTTTAACTAATGGTCCTATGGGAACTGATGTTAGGGATATGTTTAATAGAATAAGAAACTTTATAAGTTCTAAAAGTATATTATGTATAACGCCACATCAGTTATCTACTGAAGCTAAACAGTTAATAAGAAATGGTGTTACTGATACTAATTTTGTTAAAGAAATAGCAGGTAAAGGTTATACCGAGGGTTCTAAACAATTAGACCAAGTATTAGATGGTGAGATTTATATCCATATAGCAAGAATAAAAAGAAAACCATATTTAACAGTTCAAAGAGGGAAACACAGAACACCTGGTATTCTTGATGATAAGTACATGTATTTTACATTACCATTCCCACCTAACGCCCCTATTAAAAGTAATATTGAAGAAGATGGAGAGCCTAAAGGTTTTGATGGTCTTGATAGTAATACTGAAGATAGTTTTGATTTTTAAACAAAAAAAAGAAAAATAAGATAGTCATATATGACTATCTTTTCTTATTTTCTTTAAACAGATATTTATACCATATATGATAATCATATATGTTTTGTATTACATTTAATACTATCATTATTTTTGTAAATGTAATAATATCCATTTTTAGATATGTAATAATTACTAACGCGATACCAGTACCTATAGCACCTGCTATATGCGCTAGGTTGTCTGCCGATTTTCTTATCTTTCGCAGATAACCTTTATAATGCACACTAGTTAGTTCCATATCTTCTATGTCCCTACTAGCTACATTTTTTAATGTATTAATTACAGCATTCGCTATAATTATCGCATATATAGCAATTCCAGCCTCGGCTAGTGTGCCGAAATATAATAAGTATAGTAATGCAATTAAAAATATAGTTACTATAGATATACTGATAACTACCAGTATACTATAGTCCCAATTTTTTCTGCTATACGAAATACGAATGCCTACTATCCCAGCCACAAATATTAATGTTTCGAATATAGGAATATTGTCTACTCCTATTGCATTTTTAGCTATCAACATGAAAGTCGACAATGCCGACCATGTCATTATTCCTAAGAACATAGACAGCAATTCTGCTTTTATATATCTTAAATACATAGTCACTCCTTTTATTATTTTAACTATCATTATCAACCTCACTTTTAACTAGGGATATATGTGAGAACCCTATACATCACGACTAGGAGCATAGCTCAACTAGTCTAACTATCACAACAACAAAAAAAAATATAACATAGTTATATACATATAAACTCATAAAGTTTATACATATATAACTACTTTAATAATATATAATTATAAAAAATTGAAAATTAGAATAATATATTATTAAAAAAAAAATAGTAGATAAGGTATTACTACCTTATTCACTATAATGCTTTTTAATATATGCTATTAATTCCTCATATGTATCAGGGTATTTAGTTCTAAAATCACTAACCACATCAGATTTAGTATAATGCATTACTAAATCTTGGAAGATTAATCTTGATTCTGCTTTAAATGCTAAATTAATATATTTTAAATTATTATATATTTTATCTGGGTGTTTTTCTGTTAATTTTAAATATTTTTTATATTTACTATTTCTAATAGCAATTATTATCTTATCAGTTAGTTTATCAATACCGCCTACATTAACAACCGCCACCATTTTAACATTAGTTAATAATGCTTTAACTAACCAGTTATCAACATCTGTTGATTTATCTATTTCATTTAAAATTAGACAAAAATTTAGATGTTCGGTGATATCGCTAATATTAAATAAACAATCACCTATTAACATTTTTCTTAAATATTCAGTATTAAATGTTGCTGTAGATTTACTAGTATATTTTACAATTTTATGTAAATGCATATAATTTATTAATTTTAAATTAACTTCTATAAACTCGTCACCATATATATCAGTTTTAATAATTAGATCTTTTAAATATTCATCATCTACTTTTTTAGTTACAATTCTATCTGAATATATAGATCCTAATTGATATAATACTGCACATTTTTCTTCATCCGATACTTTACTACTATAAGCAATATCACTGATTTGACTTCTACTATAAATCACACCATCTGTTAATTGTGTTTTGTTAAATCTTAAAATACTCATCTTTAATCCTTTTATTTTTTTCATTTACTAACTGAGCTTTACTAGGGACTATGCTCATTACCCTATATACCATAATACCAATACATCTATAACTTCATGTTAATTATAATTTTAGAAATAATAATAGATAGAGTAATATTACTCTATCTATATTTTTTATTTTCCATATGTTATAATCATTATAAGTTATCCCAACCATCTTTATTCCAATCATGTTTTCTACTTATACCATTAGATTTTTCCCATTCTATAAATTTTTGCTCTAATAATGTTACTGGATCATTTGGGTTATGTGTTGGATTATGTGTGGCACTACCGCCTCCTAATGGGTGTCTTTTGTCACTAACCACTATTATATAGCTATCTACACCAAATTGCCTAAGTTTATTTCCAAATTCATTTAACATTTTATTTAATTCGGGTATATTTTTCTTTTTACTTTCATTTGCTTCTTTTAAATTTATGAATTCAATCATTTTAAATCCTTCAATCTTTTATTTATCAACTAAATTTCCAGCTACTCTATTTATATCTTATTTCTATAGTTCCTACAATTACTCCAATACTAAACATTAGTATTGGTACGTATATTAAAAATATTTCATCCATTTAACACCTCCATTATATGTTAATATTCTACAATAATTCTACCATTATACCATGCTGGTTTTTCACTTATTATGATAGTGGTATCTATTGTTTCTTTTAAAGTAATTTTTCCATCTATAATAATATATTTGCCAGTATCTAACCAATATGTATTATTTATTTTACGTATTGTAAAATCATATGCAGTAAAGCTATTAACACCATTATTACTCATGATGTTAATAACATTTTCAATATTTGTATTATCAAAACACTTTTTCTCCATGATAATCCTTTTTATAATCTAAATATACTTAATGCCCCCATATAATAAAAGAACATATAAAATTTTATCAACATACGAAGATATTTATTTTTTATGTTTTCAAATTCAGTTATTCCATTTTCAAATTCTTTTTCTCCTAAATCTGATAACATAAATCCTAATGCTACAATTACTCCTAATATAAACATTATTAATGGTAATAATATTAAACAAAACATAATTATATTACATATCATCTTCTAACTCCTTTATTATTTTTATTTTATTTATCATATTACTACCTTTATATCCATTAGATACAGTAAAGTTATGTATTTCTTTTACTGCTTCTAAAATAGCATCTATATTAATATCCTCACCATTCACAGTAATTAATATATTACCATTAATATTGGATCTTCTTATAAAGAATACATAATCGCCATCATCATTATATACATTAGATATTAATACAAATCTTTTAAATAACTTTCTAAAACTATTTCTTATAACCGGTACATAATCTGTAGCCAAATTAAAACATCTATTAAAACGTTTATCAGCATCACTACAATTAATTTCGTACGGATAATCGTTTTTAATTTTAACATTACCTTTGTTATCAAGATGCATTACTGTTGTTACTGTTTTATCTATAAATACCGCTATAGTTAATCTACCATCTTTAGTTAGTTCTTCTATTTCGTTATTAAATTCACTTATTGTCATTTTAAATCCTTTAACATTGTTTTATATTTTTCTAAGTGTTTGTCTATAAAGTTATTAGATAATACTAATGGGTGTAATTCATTAGTAATATGATAATAACATCTATCAAATATACTATCTTCTACAATATCTCCTGCTTCTTCTAAGTTATATGGTGTTATAATACGTATATCATTATTATATCTTCTATATAAATCAAATATAAACTTTAATTGTTTTATAGTAATTTCATATTCTTTAGGAAACAATAATTTATAATATGCGTGAAATGCAATCATTGATATAAATAATAATATTTCTTTTTTAATATCAATATCTAAAGTAATATTATAATATTTCAAATTATCGTATTTGCTTTTGAGTTCAGATACTATATTCTCACATTCAATTACATAGTCTTTAGCTTCTTGATACGCATTATTAATTTCAGTTACTAAACTAAAATATTTATCAAATGATGTAATTATACCTTTCTTTAATGCTTTCTTACCTATTTGATTAATACCTATTACATGGTTACCTTTACTAACATCTATTTTTAATTCTAATAATGGTTTATTATTTTCTAAACAACCAAAAGTTCCATATAAGAATAAATCTACGTTTTTCATATTATCTCCTTGTATACACACTATACCAATCTAACGCTAAATGTTTAATTATAGTTGGATATTTTATATCATACCCGCTACCACACGATAAATTATTTTCATCTATTAAATATTTATATTTATCTGTTATTTTACCATAATTAACTAATAGGTACATACTTAATTTATCAAACTCTTCATCTGTTATAATATTTACATCCATTTCATAATATAAGAATGATGCCATAAGCCATAACTTATATATCTTATTTATATCTAATTGATATATTTCATTTATTGTAAATGGATATTTGTTTTCATATTCCATAGTTATATCCTTAAATTTAAAATAATAAAGAGGTATTAACCTCCTCATTAATTTCTTATGTCTTCAACTATTTTATCTTTAATCATAATAGCTACTTGTCTAGTAGTTGATTGTACCCAACTTTTATATAGAGATGAGAATGCCTCTCTTTCTAATAATAAATGACCCCATTGGTATTTATCATATATAGAACCAGCTATAATCCATCTTTTATAATAAAGCATATTAGGAAATCTACTATATATTTCTTTATGATAACCTAATGTCTTAAGTGCATCTCTAGCTGCTATAGGTTTAACATTATTTAAAATATGTTCTAAGTTTCCTTTAGAAGCTAATGACTTAAATTTATCTACAATATTTATAACATAGTCATAATCATGATATTTTTCTAATGTGTCAATAATATTATGAAAATGTTCTGTAGCTCTTTCAACTATATCTTCTGGTAACCATAACTCTTCTTCATCTACTACTCTACCGCTAACAGCTACTTGACTCATTTGACCATGTGTTCTTATTTGTGCAAATACAAAATATGGCGCTTTTACTTCATATGCTTTATAGCCAGATAACATTGTAGTATCTTCAATATTATATGGTATATCTTCATATTCAATTATGTCTAAGTTAAGTAACGCTCTTATATTTGTAGTTATAATAAATTTATTAGGTTTTATTACTTTAAATATGCTGCTAAATTTCATAAGATTAGAATAACTTATTATATTTATTCTAGCAAATACTTTACAAGTATCCATATTTACTAAATCAATATAACGTTTATTTTTATTAATAGATACTCCAACTCCAACTGGTATAAATTCTAATGGTCTCCCTGGTGCTGTACCGATATCATCTTCGTCAATATCACCATTAAGTATATCTACTAAAGATACATTAATTGCTGCTTCTTTAAGTAGTTTTTTATATCTACTTTCTGGTGAATTAGAACCATCTTTACCTCTGCTTATGGCTGCTATAGTAGTTGCTGTTTTAACTCTATTTTCTTCACTAGCATTAGCGTATTTTAAACTAAACCCTAATTTTTCTTCTATATTTTTTACGTACATCTTTTTCTCCTTGTTATGTATTTCATATTAACCATTTATATTATAAAAAATGTAAATAAGATAAGGTTATATAACCCTATCTTATTCTTTTATAATTTTTACTGTTATTGTGTCATAGTTCTCAATCTCAACATTACTTTCAATAATGTCCATAAGAGTATCACTATGTGTATTATCATAATGTGATAGTAAATAATGATAATTAAATATAAAACACTTATCATCAATTACCTCATCAATTACATCTTTAACAATATCGTTAAATTCTCTTTCACTAACAGTAACTGTTACATATATTTCTGTTTTTGTACCTACTACTTTCATCGCCTATCCTTTAAGTTTTATTATCATAACTTTTAATAATAATAGTTATGATTACTTAAATTATATACACCTATAAATAATCAAAAATAATATATCTCAAGATAGTCCTAATGGACTATCTTAAGTTTTCCTAGTCATATTCTTAACTATCTTAGCAATTAACTCACCAGCTTCAATATGCGATTTATTTTGCATTAATAATGTTTTATAAACACCATTAGCAAATCTACCAGCTATAAATCTTTGTCTTATAACTCTTTTAATACTAAACACACTAAATAATAATTCTACTATCTGTGTAAATATATTACTTCTTAAATCTTTAAAAAAAG
>Ga0256837_1002860_pt1 | contig 10275 bp, 18 predicted proteins | sample 4562384metaG_FD_185976 | JGI IMG/M metagenome (GOLD analysis project Ga0256837, IMG submission 185976) | Hydrothermal vent microbial communities from Guaymas Basin, Mexico - 4561-384 | ecosystem: Environmental > Aquatic > Marine > Hydrothermal vents | place: Mexico: Guaymas Basin | collected... | reverse complement strand
ACTTACATCTAATGGGACATGGATTTAAGAAAGGCATAAAAACTCCACATATAAATCATCAAAATATAAATAACACACACATAGGTGCTGGAAAAACAAATGTTTTGCGTTATCATGAATAAACATTATTAAATTTCATTATTTTATTTTTAGCTTTATTTTTAATAAACATGGTTGTTAATATAATTATCCTAACCATGAGATTAAGAGAATAATGAAATAATTATTTTTATAGTTCTTTTGACAGGAGTATAACTCAAAAATACAGAAAAATACTCAATAAATTTTTGAGATTTCTATTATTTAGGTAGTTATAAATGAATAAAGTCCAAGCATTGAGGGAAATGTCTCAAACATTATTTTTTGTTAGGGCTTTAATAGTTACTGGTTTTTATTTAAATATTGTTAGGATTTATTAAGAGGTTTATCATAGGAGATAAAATATTAGCTACTATCATAACAAAAATCATCGCCATAATTTAATTATAGTAATATTTAACTATAACGATAGCATCTTAGACACACTCCGATTAAAGTTATCTTTATATATTATAAAAATATCTTTATATTATATTACATAAATACTACACCCATCACATCCAAAGATTGAATATAAAAATGGAATTATAAGGGGTGATTAAATGGACAAAATACAGATATTAAGGAAAATATCGCAAATATCGTTTTTCCTGTATTTTGTATTTTTTATAAGTTTCTGCAAAATATGCCCATTGGGTTTTATACAGCACTTTATTATAAAAGGCATTGATTTATATCTACTGTTTAAATTAGTTGCTATTATTTTTATAACTTTGATATTTGGTAAAATTATTTGTGGATGGGTATGTCCAATAGGGTTTATTTTTGAATTAATATATAAAGTAAGAATGAAGATATTTAAAGAATGATAAACTACCAAAAATTAATGAAAAAATTCATCAGAAATTAATTTATTTAAAATATATAATATTAGTTGTGTTATTGGTATTAACATTCTACCTCTTAATATATGTATATTGTAAAGGTTGCCCAATTTGGTTTTTAACGCACTTACGTGGCTCACACTTGGCTATTATAGTATCAATTATTGGAATAATAATCTCTTTCATCATACCAATGGGATTTTGCAGATACCTCTGCCCATTAGGTGCATTTTTCTCAATATTTTCAATAAAACCACTCTTTCAGTTAAAAACAAATAATAAATGCACAAAATGTAATTTATGTGAAGACAACTTTCCAATGCAAATAGAAATAACAAAAAATATAGACCAAAAAGAATGTATAAGATGCTTCACGTGTAAAAGCGTATGTGAAGATGATGCAATATCCTTCACACCCATCTTTAAAAAATAAGGTTACCTTTAAATATTATAAAATTTAATTTATTTTTATATGCTACTTTCCTATTGTTGAGACACATAATAAAAATATCATACGAAATTCGAACCATTAATTTATTATACATCAAAGTTAAATAAAAATAATGTGTCTAAAATAGTAACAATAAAATTAAAAAGGTGAAAATATGAAAGCAGACGCAGTTAAAATAGCTGATGGTGTTTATTGGGTGGGGGTCTTAGATTGGGATATAAGAATGTATCACGGCTACACATTAAAAGGAACTACTTACAACGCCTATTTGGTCTTTGGAGATGAAAAAGTTGCTTTAATAGACAATACCTACCCAGGAACCTCTGCTCAAATGTGGGGGAGGATAAAAGACGCTTTCGAAAAAGAAGGAAGAGAATTTAAAATTGATGTAATCGTTCAAAACCACGTAGAAAAAGACCACTCAGGAGCATTACCAGAGATACACAAAAAATTCCCTGAAGCACCAATATACTGCACAGAAGTAGCAGTTGAAGGATTGAAGAAGCACTATCCTTCATTAAAAGATGCTCCATTCAAAGTTGTTCATACAGGAGATACAGTTGACTTAGGGGGGAAGACATTAACGTTCTTAGAAGCTCCTTTATTACACTGGCCAGATAGTATGTTTACATTCTACAACGAAGGGGGAATATTGTTCTCAAACGATGCATTTGGACAGCACCTCTGCTTCCCAGCACACAAGAGATTTGATAAGGACATTCCAGAGTATGTTTTAATGGATGCAAATCAAAAGTTCTACGCAAACTTAATTACTCCATTATCAAAGCTTGTATTGAAGAAATTTGAGGAAGTTATCCAATTAGGACTGTTAGATAAGATAAAGATGATTGCTCCATCACATGGGCAGATATGGACAGACCCAATGAAGGTTATTAAAGCATATCAGGACTTTGCTACTGGTAAAGCGGCTAAGGATAAGGCAGTTATTGTTTATGACACAATGCACTACTCAACTCAAAAGATGGCTCACGCATTTGCAGAGGGGTTAATGAGTGAGGGCGTAGATGTTGTAATGTATTACTTACACTACGATGAAAGAAGCGAGATTGTTAAAGACATCTTAGATGCTAAGGCAGTCCTCTTTGGAATCCCAACAATCTACGATGAACCATACCCATCAATTGGAGACATTATATACTATTTAAGAGGATTGAAATTCAACAGAACAGGATTTAAGAGATTGGCAGTAACATTTGGTTCAATGGGAGGAGAAGGTGGAGCTGTCGCTAAGATTGCCGAAGATTTAGCAAACTGTGGATTTGAGGTTATTAATCAATATGAACTCTACTATGTTCCAACAGAGGATGAATTAACAAACTGCTACAACATGGGTAAAGAGTTGGCTAAGAGAATTAAGGAGATGAAGATTGAATAATTCCCATTTTTTCTTTTTTTCTTTTTAATATTATATATTGATATATGCAAATATTTAAAACTACTTTATTATAAAATTTAATATCAAATACAAAAAAATTAAATGGTATTGAATATAGGGATTACATTACAATCAATATCGTTATCATTTAATTAAAAATATAACGAAATTCGCATGGTTAATGTTATATGAAAGAATGTCTCATATAAGATTTTACATAGAATTTCGTTTAGTTTTCAGAGTTTGGTTTGAAATATTAATTAAAAGCGATAATATGGTGAAACTTTATGAAAGAAATAATAAAGTGGAGTAAGGAATTTGAAACAGGTATTAGGGCATTTGATGAAGAGCATAAATTTTTAGTCAAAACACTAAATGAAATTTATAATTTATTAAATGAAGGAAAAAGAGAAGAGGCGAAAGAATTATTAAAAAGGAGAGTTGTTAATTACGCTGCAAAACACTTTAAGCATGAAGAGGAAGTTATGGAAAAATATGGCTATCCTGATTTAGAGAGACATAGAAAAACACATGAAATTTTTGTTAAAACAGTTATAGAAAAGTTACTTCCAAAGATTGAAGAAGGGTCTGATGAAGATTTTAGAAGTGCTTTATCCTTTTTGGTGGGATGGCTCACGATGCATATAGCAAAGCCAGATAATAAATATGGAGTATGGTTTAGGGAGAGAGGTATAGTTATCGATGATGAGCCAGTTAAGATTGACTAAATTGGATAATAATCAATCATAAATAAATCGAAATTCGAACCATTAATGTTATATAATCGTAAGTATGTATATTACTATGAAATTAATAAAACATCAAAAAGGTGAGAGGATGGAGTTGGACTTAATAAATGAGCACAAAATAGGAGTAACAAAGGGAACAGAGTTAGAGAAAGAGGTCCAGGCAAACTTTGAAGGAGAGTGCAAAGAGGTTGGTTTATACTTAGCAATGGCAAGACAAGCTCAAAGAGAAGGATTGCCAGAGGTTGCAGAGGTTTTAATAAGAATTGCTATGGAAGAAGCTCAACACGCTGCACACTTTGCTGAAATGAACGGTTTAATTTCAGAGAACTTAAAAGAAAACATTGAAATGATGTTAAAAGGAGAATGCATGGCAAACAAAGAGAAAAAAGCAGCAGCAACAAAGGCAAAGGAATTAGGTATAGACCCAGCTCATGACTTCTTTGATGAGTCAAGTAGAGATGAGGCAAGACATGCAAAGATGTTAAAAGGAATTTTAGACAGATACTTCAAATAAATTATTTAAATAAACTTTTTTTGGGCTATTTTTATATCCCATCATTTTTTATTTTTATCTCTTTTTCTAACAAGATAATTAAATAAGGTAATAATATGAAAGTTGAACTAAAAGCAAAGGATATGGATGAATTTTTCAAACTATTCAAGGAGAAAGAGGTTATAATAACTAATGATAGTGAGTTAGTTAATGAGACAGTTAAATATTTAAAAAAAGGTTTTAAAAAAGAGGAAGATGAAAAAAATAAGTATGTCCCATTGGAGCTTTTTAAGGCAGTTGTATTTATAATGATGAAGAAAATTAAAGAATTGGATAGTGAGATAACTTTATATGACATTGGTTATGAATTTGGAAAGCATTTAAGTCCTAAAAAATATGTGGAATTAAAAAAATTTTTTAAGAGGAATAAGTTGGGAACTTTGAAGATTGAAAGTAAAAAACCGTTAATATTGAAGGTTGAAGATTGTGCTTTTTGTGAAGATTTAAATTTTGATGAGCCAATATGCTATTTTGACGCTGGATTAATAGCAGGAGCTTATGAATGTATTTTAAAAAAGCCAGTAGTTGTGGATGAAATAAAATGCATGGCAAAAGGAGACGATGCATGTTATTTTAAAGTTGAAATCATAAAAGAATGAAATTTTAATTTTTATTTTTATTTTATATCACATTTATATTTATATATTTAAATATATTGTTTATCATAAGGATTAAAATTTTTAGTAAATTATATATACTCACAAAAACAAAAATTAAATTAGAAATTTCTGAGGTGTTTTAAATGAAAAACGAAGTTTTCTTTGGGGAGGGGATGAAAGTAGTTAAAGAGAAATATCCAGACATATACGAGGCAGTCGTTAAATTAAATGAAGCGGCATTCACAGGGAAAGTTTTGGATTACAAAACTCAAAAATTAATAGCCATTGGTATAGTTGCTTCAAAGTGCGATGAAGCAGCAACTGAAAAACAAATGATTAGTGGAATGAAAGAACTTGGCATTACAAAAGAGGAAATTGCAGATGTTTTAAGAGTTGTATTATTAACAAGTGGAATGCCAGCATTCACAAAGGCAATGAAAATATTGGAGAAACTTTAAATTTTATTTTAGGGGATTAATATGAGCCATTTCTGTGGAATACATAAAATGAAAGAAGGAACTGATTTTGAAAAGAAGCACACTCCATTTATTGAATGTCCAGAAGTTGTCAAAGCAGATGAATACTTTGAAGTTAAGATATCAACTGGAATTCCACATCCAATGGAGGATGGGCATTTTATCCAATGGATTGAGTTGTTTATGAGGGATATCTACTTAGCAAGAGTTGATTTTACTCAATTTATGAAACCAGAAGTAAAGTTAATGGTAAAAGCCCCTTCCAAAGGGCATGAGAAATTTACCTTAAAAGCTTTGATGAGATGCAACTTACATGGAGTATGGGAATATGAGAAAGAGATTAAATTAGAATAAAATTATTTACTTTTTAACGAATATCGGAAGGGTATCAATAAATATCTTAAAACTACAAAAAATTTAGTATAATATTAAAGGTGAAAAAAGATGGCAAGATATCAGTGTATGTGCGGCTGGATTTATGATGAAGATAAAGGAGAACCATCTCAAAACATTCCACCAGGGACAAAATTTGAGGACTTGCCAGACACATTTAGATGTCCACAGTGTGGTTTAGGAAAAAATGCATTTAGAAAAATAGATTAAATGGTGAGAGTTTTGGATTATACATCTACTATCTCAAAAGTTGTGAATTATGATTCTAAAACTTATAAACTTAAAGGGGAATTAATTCCTTCGGACTTGTTAGTAATTTTGATTTATGCATACATGCAAAAAGTAAAGGATTTGGGTTCAGACACGACACTCTATGAGATTGGCTACGAAATCGGAAAATTAATATCTCCAAAAAGTTATGATGAAGTAATAAAGTTTTTTGAAAATAATAATATTGGAAAAATCTCCATTGAAGAAAAAGATAAGGATAAAATTGAAATTAAAGTTAAAGATTGTGTATTATGCAAGACCTTGGAATCTGATGAGCCAATATGTGATTTTGAAGCTGGATTGATTGCTGGATTTTTAGAATCCATAAAAAATAAGAAATACTTTGTAAAAGAAATGTATTGCCAAGCCCAAGGTTATGATGCATGCATATTTATTGCAGAATCCTATATGAATAATTAAAAAGGGGATTGCAATGATAACAACAAACCATCCATTATACGAGGCATTAAAAGATATTCAGGACTTTAAATTAAAATTAGTTGAGTATTTCAAAGATAAAAAAGAGGTTTTTCCTATAAAAAATAAAGTAGAGTTGGCTGAAGCATTGCCGTGTGGAATTTCTCTACCTTGCGGTGAAATAGAGGCGGGGGAGTTGGTTAAGTTATTAACCGATAATGACTTTCCAATAAAAGACCCCGAAGATTTGGCTATGAAGTTAGCAAATAAATGTCTAATTGAACAGAAAAAGGAGGAGTAAATTTTTGGTGGGGAATATGCCATGGTGGAAATGTTCAAACTGCGGCTATGTCTTTGAAGCAGAGAAACCTCCAGAAAGATGTCCAAATTGTGGAAAGGCATGCACATTCTATGATGTAACATGTTATAGACCAGAGTGTGGGTTTAAAGGATACGACCCAAAATTAGTAGCAAGAAGAGCAGAAGACGAAAGTAAGTTTTAAATTTTTATTAACTTTTAATGACTTTCTTAAAAACCATAATAAAAAATAAATTTGGGGAGGGGTAATTATGTGTGAAGAAAAAATGCCAGTTATTGGAGAAAAGTTCCCAGAAGTAGAGGTTAAAACAACTCATGGGACTATAAAGTTGCCAGATTATTATACAGAGAAAGGAAAATGGTTTGTCTTATTCAGCCACCCTGCTGACTTCACTCCTGTCTGCACAACAGAGTTTGTAGGATTCCAAAAAAGATACGATGAGTTTAGAAAGCTAAATACTGAATTAATTGGATTAAGTATAGACCAGGTTTTTAGCCACTTAAAATGGGTTGAGTGGATAAAAGAAAAATTAAATGTTGAAATTGAGTTTCCAATTATAGCAGATGATAGAGGAAAGTTGGCAGAAAAATTGGGAATGATAAGCCCATACAAGGGGGACAATACAGTTAGGGCTGTGTTTGTTGTAGATAATAAGGGGATAATTAGGGCTATCATCTACTATCCACAAGAGGTTGGTAGAAACTTGGATGAGATTGTAAGATTGGTTAAAGCCCTTCAGGTTTCAGATGAGAAAGGAGTAGCTATGCCAGCAAACTGGCCAGAGAATGACATAATTGGAGATAAGGTAATAATTCCACCGGCCTCATCAGTAGATGAGATAAAGCAGAGAAAAGAAGCATGTGAAAAAGGAGAAATTGAGTGCTTAGATTGGTGGTTCTGCTACAAAAAGTTAGAATAACATAATTATTTTTTTAATAAATTTTTTAATAGATTTATTTTTTTGGTATAAATTATGAAAGAAACTATAAACCTAATTAAGGCATATATTGGCGAAAGTTTAGCAAGGAATAGATATACATGCTATGCAAAGATTGCAAAGCAAGAAGGATATGAGCAGATAGCAGAAATATTTTTATTAACTGCTGAAAATGAGAGAGAACATGCTAAATGGCTTTATTATCTAATAACTGAGCTAAAAAAGAAATACAACATCAACGAGAATTCAATAAAAGTTGATAGTGTGGAAGTTCCAATAATTTTGGGAAATACTGTCGAAAACTTAAAAGCAGCGATTGAAGGAGAAAATTTTGAACACACAGAGATGTATCCAAAGTTTGCTGAAATTGCTGAGAAGGAGGGGCTTAAAGAAATTTCAGATAGGTTGAGAGCCATAGCAGTAGCTGAAAAGCATCATGAAGAAAGATTTAAAAAATTATTAAAAGAAGTTGAAAATGGAACAGTATTTAAAAAAGATGAGCCAGTAGAATGGGTTTGTAGAAAGTGCGGATATGTCCATTTAGGGGAGGAGCCACCAGAGGAATGCCCATCTTGTAGTCATCCAAAGAAATACTTTGAAGTTAAATGTGAAAAATATTAAAGGTGGAATAATGAAAGTTGCATTCTTGATATTCTCTTATTTGCATAAAAATCAACCAAATATTCCGGTTATGTTTCATACATTATTGTTTGCAAATGAGATGAAGGAGAAAGGAGATGAGGTAAAACTTTTATTAGAGGGGGAGGCAGTTCTATGGGCAAGAGATTTGTTGGATGAAAATCATCCACTAAAAAGTCACTTTGAAAAATTAAAAGATGATTTTGTAGTTTGTGAGGCATGTGCAAGCATGTTTAATGTAAAAGATGAGATTGAAGGAAAGTTAAAAATGGAGAATGATTTATTTGGACATATAAGCTTAAAGAAATACTTAGATGAAGGTTATAAAATAATTGAGCTCTAAATTAATTATTATTTTTAACCAAATTACCTCTTTTTTTTAATTTTGAAGGTGATAATATGGTGGTTGAGATAAAGAAGGATATCTTTTGGGTTGGTGTAATTGATTGGGAGATTAGGGACTTCCATGGTTATAAAACACCATATGGTTCAACTTACAACTCTTATTTAATAAAAGATAAGAAAAATGTTCTTATTGACACTGCAAAGGATTATATGTTTGACGAATTAATAAATGGGATTTCCCAAGTTATAAATCCAAAGGATATTGATTATATTGTAGTTAATCATGTAGAGAAAGACCACAGCGGTTGTGTTGATAAATTGGTTGAAATTAGCAATGCTACCATAATAACAAATGAAAAGGGGAAGGAGCATTTATCTCTATATTATGACACAAAAGGTTGGGATTTTATTGTTGTAGATACTGGGGATGAGATAAATATTGGAGATAGAACCTTAAAATTTATAAGAACTCCAATGCTCCATTGGCCAGATAACATGCTAACTTACTGTAAAGAGGATAAGATTTTATTCTCAAATGATGCATTTGGGCAACATTTGGCAAGTTCTGATAGGTATGATTATGAAATTGGGGAGATAGTTTTTGAACATGCAAAGGATTACTTTGCAAATATTTTAATGCCCTATAAGATGTTAATTCCTGATGCAGTAAATGCCGTTAAGAGCTTAGATATCGAGCTTATTTGCCCTTCTCATGGTGTAATTTGGAAAAAATATGTAGATGAAATACTTAAAAAATATGAGGAATGGGCTACCAATAAAATGAAAAATAAGGCGGTTATTGTTTATGATACAATGTATAACTCAACTAAGAAAATGGCTCATGCAATTGCTGAGGGTTTAATGGAGAAGGGTGTTGAGGTTAAAATTTATAGAGTTTGTGAAACATCGTTAAGTTTAATTATGACTGAAATTTTGGATGCAAAGTATGTTTTAATTGGCTCTCCAACGGTAAATAGGAATGTATATCCTGAAGTTGGCAAGTTTTTATCATATATGGAGTGTATAAGACCAATAGATAAAATTGGTGTTGCTTTTGGCTCGTATGGTTGGATGGAGTGTGCAACTGAAAAGATTAAAAAGGTATTTGAAAGCTTAGGATTTAAGATAGTTGATGATGAAAGCTTAAAAATAAGATTTGCTCCAAAAGAGGAAGATTTAAAAAAATGTTATGAATTTGGTAAAATATTAGCAGATATGGATTTCTAATTTTTTATTTTTTTAGTTAATTTGGTGGAATAATGTTTAAAAAAGATAAAATTTACATAAGAAAGGAGTTACATGACAAATATGGAGGAAATAGAAGAAGTGGTATAAGTAAATCATCAAGATACAATATAATAATGTTATTTTCTGGAAATGAAGGAAAAAAGTATGGATATGAAGACGGTTGGAAAGATGGAATTTTTTACTATTGTGGGTAGGGACAAATAGGGGATATGGAGTTCAAAAGAGGAAATAAGGCTATTAGAGACCATTTGCAAGAGGGTTATGAACTTCATTTATTTGAAAGCATATCAAAGGGAAAAGTAAAGTATATTGGACAATTTGTCTGTATTGGTTATGAATTCAAAGAAAATTATGATATAAAAGGAAATCTAAGAAAAATGATTATTTTTAAACTTATTCCTTAATGAAAAATATGTAAAAGAAGCTTTTTAGATTTATACATGGTGAAACTATGAAAGTTTTTGGAATAAGTGGAAGTCCAAGATTGCAAGGAACTCATTTTGCAGTAAATTATGCTTTAAATTATTTAAAAGAGAAGGGAGCAGAGATTAGATATTTC
>Ga0256837_1002859_pt1 | contig 10277 bp, 9 predicted proteins | sample 4562384metaG_FD_185976 | JGI IMG/M metagenome (GOLD analysis project Ga0256837, IMG submission 185976) | Hydrothermal vent microbial communities from Guaymas Basin, Mexico - 4561-384 | ecosystem: Environmental > Aquatic > Marine > Hydrothermal vents | place: Mexico: Guaymas Basin | collected... | reverse complement strand
GATATAGAAAAACTATACAATAATTTTATCTTCAATTATGATAGTAAAAAAGATTTTTTGATAAATCAGATAGCCTCTTTAAATCACAATATCACTATAGATGAACAGATAGTGTATAAAAATTTTCACCCTAGTTTTGAGAATCCAAATTATAAGTTTTATGATGATGGGTATAAGCAGACAGTCACTAAAGTAGAAATACTTTAAGTGGCTATTTATGGGGTGTATAGCCATTGTTTTTTCTTTTGCATAGTTCCTAACTTTGTATATAGTCCAAGAAACTATATTGTCTGATTTTCTAGGCAAATAGAAATTTTGTATACCAAGTTATACGAAGAGTTTAGAGATAGATATTTTAGGTTAATTAATATTATTATATATAAGTAATTATAATATATTAGTGTAAATACTACACTTACTCATTACAGTATTTATCATGGTTATATCTATGTTGTAAGATGATTATAGTTTAATATCATTATATAAATATATTTCATTTATGTATACATTACTATGAATAAAAATAAAAAGGATAAACAGATGTCAAATGTAAAAAAAGTTAGTAAAAGAGAAGCAAGTGCTAAAGAGTATTTAGATGCTTTACAAGAAAGATACTCAAAATTATGTATCGTTAGATTAGATTTAGGGTATAAAAAAGATAAACAGAGTAAAAAAGTAGATGTATCACTAGATGAAGCGACTAATGACTATAACCATATGATGAACAATAAAAGAAGTAAGCCATCTATTTTTAAAGATCAAGTTGGACAAATGTGTTTAAAAGAATATACTCCTGATAAAGGTGTGCATTATCATACTGTATTTATCTATGATGGTAACAAAGTACAAAAAGGTGGATATAAAGCTGACCAAATAGGTGAGTATTGGAGACAAATAACAAAAGAAAAAGGTAGCTATCATAATTGCCACCGTAATACATATAAACATAAAGGTTTAGGTGTACTTGATTATAAAGATACTGAAAAAAGAAAGATAGTAGATGATAAGGTTATCCATTATTTACTTAAAGATGATGATAAACAATCTATCTCGGCTATAAAATCAGATAAAAAAGATAGAGCATTCACAAGAGGCACACTTCCTAAGAGTAAAGATAATAAGGGAAGACCAAGAGGATAACAACTATGTTATAGTATAGTTTCAATAGTTACATAGCTTAACTATGCTAAAATAGCATGTATAATTTAGAGAAAGGAACTATCACAATGCAAGATATACTTATTATTAAAGATAATTACATTGATATTGGATTGAAAAGTAGAATTACCCAAGATGGTCCTGAACTAGCATTAGTAGAAGAATTTATACATGAAATTCCAAAAATCTTCAAACCTAAAAAAAATAAATTAGCACTTTTTATTGAACCTTTGATAGAAGGTGCTTACCCTGATATAGTTGTAACAGAGTATAATCCAAAAACTATAGATAATTGGAAAAAAGAAAGAAATTTACTAACTAATGTAGATTTTAAAATATTTGAAAATATAAGACAATGTAAAGGTTTAACATCTGAAAATATGTTTAAAATCACTAATCACAACTATAAAACACTACTTCAATCTATTGAAAGACTGTATGATGCAGGTTTGATAGATAGAAGCAAAGGGAAATGGAAAGCTAAGCCATTAAAAGAAACTTATAGTGTTAAAAGATTAGTATCAATCGAAGCTAAAATGAAAGAATGGAAAACACTCCTAAATCAAGCTGATGCCAATCAATGGTTTGCATCTGAATCTTATGCATTATCTTCTGTGAAAAACCCAAGAGAAAGCACTATTGATAAATTTAGAGACTATGGTATAGGTTTGTATAGCTTATCTAATCAAAAACTTATAAGATTAAATGAAGCAAAAAAACAATCTTTACCTAAAAGTTATATGTCATGGATGTTTAATGAATGGGTTGGTAGATATGTATCTCAAAGTTAGGTTAAAAAATGATTGATATAAGTTGTTTAGAAGAAATTGGTTTAAGTAACCCTATAGTACTGAAAGAAGCTGGTCAAAAAGTGGTTTATAAAGCTGCATCTGATGAATTTGGAACAGTAGCTGTCAAAGTCATTAAACCAAATCAAAATACAGATAGAATTTTTAGAGAGATAGATATTATTCAAAATAAACCAGATATAAAAACATCAAAAATTTATAAATATGACACTTTAACATGTGATAAGATTGAATATCTTTATATTATAGAAGAGTTTATAGATGGTGGAAATCTACGAGATTATTTAGAAGAGTTAGGAACTATTCCGTTTGAAGAAGTTTGCAAGTTTTTACAAACAATGTTAGGCACAATAAATATTTTGGAAAAAAGTTCAATTGTTCATAGAGACATTAAACCTGAAAATATTATGAGAACAGTAGATGGAGAATTTATATTAATAGATTTTGGAATAGCTAGAGACTTATCAAAAACTTCTTTAACAGCTACATCTTCACCTCGTGGACCTGCTACAACTATTTATGCACCAATTGAACAAATAGATAATGATAAAAAGAGTATTGATAGTAGAACAGATTTATATTCTGTATGTTTAGTTGCTTATGAAATGATATGTGGGAGTAACCCTTTTGTAGATGGTTGTCAAAATGAATTACAAGTAATAAGAAAAATAGATAAGGGTGTTTTTAAATATTTGGAAGATAAGTATTTTGATGAGATGTTAGAGTTTATCCATACAAATATGAACAGACATAAAACAAGAAGAAGTAATAGTGCAAAAGAAGCCAAAGAATGGTTTGATGATATATATAAAAAGCTATGTAAAGGATTATAAATTATGGATTTATATTTACAATTAGGTCATGGTATGATGGGATACTGTGAAGAGCTGATAACTACATGGGGGGAAGGCACAGTAATCTTAAGTCCAAGAGACTTAACAGAAGAACAAACTAAGAAATTTACCAAAAAACTACATAAAATAAATGGTAAAACTCTTTTTGATCCCCAATACTATAACCCAAGAGCCGAGCATCATAAACTTACACAATGGAGTCATTGGTTAAGCGATTTTAATACATCATTATTTTATGAAAATGGATTTCTTACTGAAAAATTCAATGCTATAAAAAAGATTAATGATTATTGCCAAACTGAGGCATATATTATTCCATCTCCATTATGTGATGAAGTAGATAAATATTGGATCCAAGAGCAAGAGTTATTTATAAATAAAGCAATTGAACTATTTAACGATAAGGAAAAGTATATTACATTGGCATTATCTTTTGATATTTTGGTTGATGAAAAAGCGATTGAAAAAATTATTGATATATCTTTACAATGGGATGTTGAAGGGTATTATATTGTTCCAGAGGGGCAATATTTAGAAGATGACTCATACTGGCTGACAAATTTAGCTTTATTATCTGCTGGTTTAAAACTTCAAAATAAGAAAGTTATTGTAGGTTACAGCAACCATCAAATGCTTTCACTAGCTTGTGCAAATGTAGATGCTATAGCTTCTGGAACATTTTTAAATATACGAAGTTTTAGTGCAGGAAAATTTGACAACCCTGATATGGACTCAGTAAGTAGAAGATCGGTTTGGTACTATTGTCCACAAACTCTTTCTGAGTATGGTAAAAGAGCTTTAGATAAAGCTTATGACTATAATGTATTAGACGATTTAAAACCTTTTGGAACAACAAATAAATATATAGAGATACTATTTAAAGGTGCTCAACCATCAACTGTAAAATTTGGTGATTCACTAGCTTTCAAACACTATCTTTTGACATTAAAAAAGCAATGTTTATTAGCAAAAAAAGATACCTTTGAAAATACTCTTGATTATCATCAACAGTTGTCAGATAATGCTTATGAGCAAATTCGTCAATTAGAAAAAAAAGGTGTAAGAGAAAGAAAACGAAGTTTTAGTGATATAGTTGAAGTGTATCAAGATGCCCTTTTTAAACTTAAAAAAGAGCGAGGTGCTTTACTAAAAAGAAAGTGGTAACTATTTATTTTCAATGATAAGAACACTTATATCATCTTTTGAGTTATTAAAAACTGCTTTTTCTATTAATTTATCAATATTTTTTTTCATATTTTTTGAACTTAGTATTGTATCTTTTATATCTATCTCTTTTATATAATCATGAATACCATCAGAAGTAAGCAATAGTTTTTCTCCAAGCTCAAAGCTATTTTTATAAATATCTATATGAATTTCATCTTTACTACCTAACGATTGTAAAATAATGTTTTTCTTAGGGTGGTTAAATCTCATCTCTTCACTTATAACACCATCATCTATAAGCTTTTGTGTGTAAGTATGGTCATTTGTAAGTTGTACGAGATTATTATGTGTAGTTAATTTATATACTCGTGTATCTCCTATATGATAGATAATGATTTTTTCATCTGTTGCATATACAATTGAAAATACTGTTGAGGCTTTACCTTTGTAATTTTTTAGAAGTTCTTGATTTGTATTTTTAATAATATTTAAAATAATCTGATGAGATAAGATATTGGCATTTTTACTTAAATTTTCTAATAACACTTTTGAAGCAACATCACCAAACTCACTACCACCAACACCATCTGCTATAGCAACTACAAAATGATTTTTAGATAACTGTTGTTTTTTATCTTCATTTTGAGATACAAAAGAGTTGATTAAAAAACAATCATCATTTTTAGTTTTATATTTTCCATGTTGTGTTTTTCCATAAAATTTAAACATCAATCATCCTTTAACTATGTATTTAAAGTGTCTTTATTAAGGCTATCATAAAGTAATTCAGTTAATTCTGATTTTAGATAATCATCATGCAATAATTTTAAAAATTTTTCTACACTGACTTTACTTTTTAATTCCAACTTACCATCATTATTAAATTTTAAACTCTTTTTTAATTCAGGATGAGTATTAATAAAACTTACTACTTTAGATTGATTAGTTTTAATAATATCAATAACAGGAGAGTTTTTTACAAGATTAACTTTTTTTGCTATCTTTTTTGATTTTACCATCTCTTCAATTTTACTTATATCATCTAGGAAATCTATCGCACCTATTGTTACAAGAGCCTCTTCTGCTTTTTTTATAATAACACTTTCATACCCAAGTTGAGTTTCTAACATTTTAAGATTAATTACTAAAACATGTTCATCTAAAACAAGAAATTGGAAACTTCTATCAATTTTTAAAATATCATCTGTAAGTTCGTCTATATTTTCATCGCTTTGTTTAAAAAATAAAGTTTTTCCTCTTTTCAATAAGTTGATTGGATAATTCTTTTTATATAAAATGATATGTTTTTCCTCTGTTCCAATTTTTAGTAAAAATGTATCAATATCTGAAAAATTCATATTTTCAAATGAAAAAGTTTCTATACCATCACTATTAAAACCTATAAAATGTTCTATACTTTCATAGATATTCTCACTATCAAAATAATAATATGCTTTTGCATCTTCATCATTTGCTTTATCTATTGATTTTAATCTATATTCATTTTCATCATCTAATAATGTGTTAATTATATTTTGTTTAAATAATTCAAAAAGGTTCTTTGATGCTTCGTCAGATATAGAAGCAAATTTAATATCTTTATCTTTTGAAATTAGATATAACTCTAAGATTGATTCACTATTTTCTAAAATATCTTTTAATGTCTCTTTTAAACTATCTACTTGCATATTTATCCTTTAATTAAATATATATTATTACCTAAATCTTTATAAGAAAACTTTTCAGTATTTTTAGAAAGAATCTTTTTGGCTATCAAAACAACTGACTTATCTCCACTTTTTGCTTTATATATTTTGTATCCAAACAACAATAAGGTAGGATTCAAATAATATAAGTTTGATTTTAAATAGATAATACCTATCATCAGTAGTAAAATAATCACAATAATAAAACTCCGTAATTCATTTAAATCAAAAGTAATAAGTGGGATAATATATGTTGAAAGAAATGTCAAATGGTCAAAATCTGATGAAATAATTTCTGTAAATTCTTTTTGAGCTTTTTGCCCATATTTACTATTATTTTCAAAAATAACATAAGACAAAAAAGCTAATGAAATTAAAAAAATAAAAAATACTACTTGCCAATTATTAGTTATAAGTTGAGAGAAATATTCTCCTTTTGTAACAACACTATTCCATTTGTTGAAAGGCTCTAATTTTATATATTGAAGTATAAAAATAAAATACAATGGTATTAATGATAAATTATATAAATTTAGTTTATAAAGTATATTATTCACGTTTCAAAAGCCTCTTTTAAAACTGCTTGCATCAGCTCTTTACTACTCTTTTTTGAAGATTGTATCTCAATTTCTAGTTTATCGCACAGAGAAAAAAGGTATTCTATTTTTTTAACTATCTCTTTTTGTTCTTCAAGAGAGGGAAAGGGAATAGGAAAAGAGCGAATTCGTCCTAAATTAAAATTTCCAGCTGAGCCTCCACCACTTGAAATGTTTCCTTTAGCATATTTAATACCATATGGGGAGTTAAAAACAATTGCAAGATAATTTGGATTTGTATATTGTTTAAAAGTTTTAACAAGTCCTAAACTAACATAAATAGCAAATTCTAAATCAACATCTACAACGGCTGTTTCACCTATACCTGCACCAACTCTTCCTAATAATAAATCTCCTTTTTCAGTAAATCTATTTGCAATATATGATTGGTAGTCTTTCTCCGAAACATATCTATGTTTTTGCGGTAAAAATCTAAATGGTTTTACATTTTGAGCAGATAAAAACATTCTGCCAGTTGTAGTATATGTAGGTGTTTGATGTGTTCCATCTGTGATATATTGAGTTATATCATCTAAATCAGGATAAGTCCAATTCTTAGGAATCTTTAATAAAAAATTATCTATTTCATTTGGTGGTTGCTTTTTCCCTTTTTTGATTTTTTTCTCTTTAATTAGTTGCTCTTTTTCTTGCTTGATTTTTTCAACTAAAACAGATGCACTTTCAACATCAGGGTTTTGTTCTCGCCAAGAGGCAGTCAGTTTTCCTTCTATTGCTTCTTGTAAAATTGATTGGCGAAGTTTTTTTAGTAGCTCTTGTTGAGTGGATATTTCACTATTTAATAAGTCAATATTATTTAAGCGATTATCAATTAGATATGAAAGTTTCTTTTGCTCTTCTTCACTTGGCACAGTAAGAATAATTTGCATCAAATCTCTTTCATGAATACTTTTTTGTGCTGAACCAGTTGGAATAAGCTTTTTCACTGCACTTATATATTGCTCCGATTTTAATAATAATTTTACAAAATGTCTATCTATTCCATCCTTTAAAGAGAACATAGGCATATTTTCAGTTGCAATACAACCATGTACTTCTTTTGGTGCAAATGCTATAGCACCTTCTGCTACACCTTGTCTTGTAAAAAGAAGTGTATTAGGGTATTGCTCCAAATCTATTATAAATTGTCGTTTTCTTCCTATTGTTTTACCATTTTTTGTTGTTCTAAACTTAATATATCCATTTTTGGAAATTGTAATTTGTCCGTAATCTCTATTATCTTGAACTATATGTTGTATTCTATATTGTTCAAATAAATCTCCAAGTTTGATTGTTTTCCAAGTCATTAAGCCAACTCTTTTTTCAATATATTCAGAAGTTCATCACTTTTAGAAAATGAATTATGAAGCATATCAAGAAGTTCAGAAGAAGAGTGTATCTCTTCCTCTTCTTCTTTATGAGGATTTTTTATATCAAGATTATAGCCGTTATCTTTGATAGTTTTTATATCTACTTTCCAAGCCTGTTCATTTTCTTTTCTATTGTTCCACCACTCTTTTAGAGTATCAAACTCACTTATCTTTATAGGCTTCGTTTTTGAGTAGGCTTTTTGCCCCTCTGGTAATTTGTGTTCATAGTACCATACCTCTTTTGTAGGTGTTCCTTTTGTAAAAAAGAGCAGGTTTGTAGCAACACTTGCATAAGGTTGAAAGACTGAGTTTGGAAGTCTTACTATGGTATGAAGATTACAATCAGTTAATAGTTTTTCTCGTATCCTTGCTTTTACCCCATCACCAGTAAGTGAGCCATCGGGTAAGACAATTCCAGCTCGACCATTATTTTTTAGATACTGTATCATAAGGATTAAAAACAGATCAGCACTCTCTTTTGTTCTGTAGTTACTTGGAAAGTTTGTCTCCATACCATCAGCAACTGTTCCACCAAAAGGTGGATTGGCAAGTATGACATCAACTCTATCTTTTTGTGTGATAGAAGTTAGCTCTCTTGAGAGTGCATCATCATAGACTATATCAGGTACTTCTATATCGTGAAGTATTAGATTTGTAAGTGCCAACATATGTGGTAGTGGTTTTAATTCACAACCTTTTATGGTGCTTTGGAGTATTGCTCTATCTTCTACACTTTTTACTTCATTAGCTCGGATATGTTCTATGGCACTTGTTAAAAATCCACCAGTTCCACAAGCAGGATCAAGGACTATCTCTCCTAGCTTTGGTGCTACCATATCTGTTATAAGCTGTGTAATAGCTCTTGGAGTGTAAAACTCTCCACTATTTCCTGCACTTTGAAGCTCTTTTAGTATGGTTTCATATATATCTCCAAAAAGGTGTTTATCTTCACTACTGTTAAAGTCTATCTCATTTAGTTTATTTATCACTTGTCTTAAAAGTGTTCCAGACTTCATATAGTTGTTATTACCCTCAAAAACTTCTTTGATAAGTAATGCTCTTTTGTTTGTAGAGGCTGATGGAAGAGTTTTAAGTTGTGCAAAAAGTTGGTTATTTATAAACTCTAAAAGTGCATCACCAGTTATCCCCTCATCATCACTTGCCCAATTATGCCATTGAAGTTCAGATGGAATTGGCGATATATAATCTTCATCTAAAAGTTCCATCTCTATATCTTTATCATCAAAGATTTTAAGAAATATCATCCAGCCTAACTGCTCAATTCTTTGAGCATCACCATTTAGACCTTTGTCTTGTCTCATTATGTTTTGTATTGATTTTATAATTCCACTAATATTTACCACTTCTTATTTTCCTTATGCTGCTATGTTATATAACTCTTTTTCTAATTCTTTTATGGCATTTAGATATTGTTGTTTTCCACCAAAAAGTTTTATGATTTCAAGAGGTGAGCCTATTTGATTAAATGGTTGTACTTTTAATATGTTAAGACTTTCAACATTTTCTATACCCTCATCTGCATACTTATCAAGAAGTATCTCTAACACTTTTCTTGCTTGTTCGCCATACTTAGTAAAATAATCTCTTTTTTTAACATTTTGGGCTCTCTCTTTACGACTAAGAGGAGGTCTATCATAAGCACAATGAAGTATCAAATCAAAGATATCCAAATCTTTACCTATCTCATCTTTAAAATTTTCATAGATGATGCCGTTTTCTTCGAGCTCATCTATAATGGCTTGTTTTTTATCGCTACTATTCCATCTATTTAAAAAGTCATCAAGTGAAGCAAACTCTTTATGCACTTGTTCTTTTGTGTAGTCTTTTAAACTTCCAGTTATGAGTTTTCCATTGCTATCAAGTATCTGTACTCTTTCGTTTAAAACAGTTACATCTACACCATTAACAAAGATTTTTTCTCTTTTTTCTTCTTCAATATCTCTACCATCTATAATGTCAGGAGTTTCAACATCTCTAAATTCTATCTCTTGCCCATCTTCAATGATAACTTCATTTTCCTCATTTTCACTATCTTCAAACTCTTCATCTTCATTCACTTTTTTAACTCTTACAGGTTCACCATCAAAATCAGGATCAGCAAACAAATCTGTAACATTTCTAAAATCCATAATTGTAAAAAATGTTTTACCATATTCTTCATTTATACGAGTTCCACGACCAATGATTTGTTTAAACTCTGTCATAGAGTTTATATTGCTATCAAGTACTATAAGCTTACATGTTTGAGCATCTACACCTGTTGTCATGAGTTTTGAAGTAGTTGCTATAACTGGATAAGTTTCCTCTGGGTTTATAAAATTATCAAGTTCCCTTTTACCCTCTTCATTATCTCCAGTTATCTGCATCACATATTTGCTATTTTGTGCCATTAGGTCTGAGTTCTCATTTGCTAGAGCTGTTCTCATCCTCTGTGCATGTTCTATATCTATACAAAATACTATAGTTTTATCGTATCTATTATGTTTTTTAAGATATTGTGTGATTTTCTTAGCTACTGTTTCGCTTCGTTCATATATCACTAAGTTTTTATCAAAATCTTTACGATTGTATTGTCTATCTTCTACTTCTTGACCATTTA
>Ga0256837_1002855_pt1 | contig 10298 bp, 17 predicted proteins | sample 4562384metaG_FD_185976 | JGI IMG/M metagenome (GOLD analysis project Ga0256837, IMG submission 185976) | Hydrothermal vent microbial communities from Guaymas Basin, Mexico - 4561-384 | ecosystem: Environmental > Aquatic > Marine > Hydrothermal vents | place: Mexico: Guaymas Basin | collected... | reverse complement strand
AGACAAAAGTGATCCATGTAGGGTATGAAGATCCCGATGGAAAAAACTTTACTGCGTTTGTAAAGACTCTCAAGCTTATCAAGATGGAGCTTATCCCTATTGTAAGATTTGAGTTAGGGCTTTAATGTTTCTTGCAATAACAATTTTTCTTTTTACTTTGGTTTTTGTTATCATACAACCACGAGGCGTACAGATAGGTACATCTGCGATCATAGGTGCATCTGTTGCATTTATTTTTGATGTAGTAAGCTTTCAGGATATAGTTGTTGTTTTTGATATCATCTGGGATGCAACACTTGCATTTATTGGGATTATTATACTCTCTATGATTTTAGATGAGATAGGTTTTTTTGAGTGGTCAGCACTTAAAATGGCAAAACTCTCCCATGGAAGTGGTGTGAAAATGTTTTTTTACTCCATACTGTTAGGTGCAATAGTTTCAGCACTTTTCGCTAATGATGGAGCTGCTCTTATACTCACCCCTATCTTACTTTCAAAAATGAAAATACTGCGTTTAGATACAAAAACTATCTTGGCATTTTTACTCGCGGGTGGATTTATCAGCGATAGTGCATCGTTACCTTTTGTTTTTTCAAACTTAACAAATATCGTTACAGCAAACTACTTCTCTATCGGTTTTACACATTTCTTAGCAAATATGATACTCCCTTATGTTGTTAGTGTTGGAGTTAGTATGCTCTTACTTTATCTTCTCCTTCATAAAGATATACCAAAACAAGTAGATATCTCTCTACTTCCAGCTCCAAAAGATGCCATTAAACATCAGGGGCTTTTTAGATTTTCTTGGTTTTTTTTGGCTTTTCTTTTTAGTTCTTATTTTATTGGTGAGATTTATAAACTTCCGATCTCTTTGTTTGCACTTGGTGGAGCTTTGATCTTTTTACTTATTGCATCCTTTACTAAAACTATCCAAGCAAAAAATATAATAAAAGAAGCACCATGGCAAGTAGTTTGGTTTTCTCTTGGACTCTACATTGTAGTGTATGGCCTTAAAAATGCAGGATTGACCCATGAGATAAGCTCTATTTTATACACACTCAATATGCACTCACCTCTTGTTGGAGTTGTCGGAACTGGTTTTTTATCTGCTTTTTTATCTGCATTTATGAATAATATGCCCACAATCATGGTAATGGATATCGCCCTGCAAGATATAGGCAATGAAGCGATGATATATGCCAACATCATAGGATGTAATCTTGGTCCAAAGATGACACCTTTTGGCTCACTTGCAACACTTTTATGGCTTCACACACTACAAAAAAAGGGTGTAACAATCAGTTTTTGGAGTTATTCTAAGTTTGGTTTGCTTATCACTCCACCTGTACTTTTGGTGGTTCTACTTACATTGCTCTAAACTTGGCTATAATGTCATAAATATTAATGACGGAAAAACCAAATGACAAATAAAACACAAAACCAACACTTAGAGCTTGGGCTCATCAACACACTTATTATCGATAGACTTACAACTCCAGGAGCTTATCTTATGGCTCAAGATGGCAAAGATGTACTTCTTCCAGGTCAGTACCTCACACAAGAGATGAAAGAGGGAGATATGATTGATGTTTTTCTCTATACAGATTCAGAAGACAGGCTTATAGCAACTACACTCACACCAAAGGCTATGCTTGATGAGTTTGCACTTTTAGAGGTTGTTGATGTTGCACCTTTTGGAGCATTTTTAGACTGGGGACTGCCAAAAGATCTTCTTATCCCTACAAAACTGCAAAAAACTCCTTGTAAAGTTGGTGAAAAACATTTTATCAAAGTTATTTATGATGAGCGAACCCATAGACTTGTAGGAAGCGAAAAACTTGGTGATTTTTTTGAGAGACGAATCCGTGGACTAAAACCACATCAAGAGGTTGAAATTATCATCATCACAAAAACACCTCTTGGTTTCAAATGTATCGTTGAGGGTAAATATGAAGGTCTCATCTACCACAATGAGATTTTTGAAAATATCTCAATTGGTGAGAAAAAAACAGCTTACATTAAAACCATAAGAAAAGATGGAAATATAGATCTCTCGCTTCGTAAAATAGGTGATAAAAACTCAGATGGTTCAAAAGAGAAAATTCTCTCTTTACTAAAAGAGAACAAAGGGATACTCCCTTACAATACAAAAACAGACCCACAGCTTCTCAAAGAGGTGTTTGGTATGAGTAAAAAAGAGTTCAAGCGCAGTGTAAATGCACTTGCACAAGAGGATATGATAGATATCAAAGAAACAGGGCTTTATCTAAAATAATGGCAAAGAAAAAACAAAGCATAGATCTTAGTTCAAAAGAACTCAGCTTTAGTGAGAAAGATAGAGAGTATAAACTTCTGTGTTTTTATCCAGATAAAATGATTGTAGATGTGATGGTATATGAAAACTCTAAAAAAATTGGCTTAGATGAACTACCTTTTGCACACTTGCCAAAAAAACTCAAAAAAATAATCAAGCCAAACTAGGAGAATGCTCTTAGCAAAAGGCTAAGAAATATAGAGTATGTCTTGATAGAATCAGATACAAGACTATACAAGGAGAATCGTAAAAGTATTATATACCTTAATTGTTACAAAACTGTTAATAGATTTAAAATATTGTGTTATCATACAACAACAAAAAAAAGGGAGATAATATGTCTAATGTAAAAAAATGTAACTCACTTCAAGAGGTAAGAGATGAGATCGATCTTTTAGATGCAAAACTTGTAGAGCTTATCTCTCAAAGAAGCCACCTTATCCGTCAAGCTGCTGCGTTTAAGAACTCCGTAGATGAAGTGAAAGCATCTGATCGTATCGATGATATTATGCAAAGGGTTAGAAAGCTTGCTATTGAAAAAGGGATCAATCCAAATATGATAAGTGATCTTTTTTCTGTTATGATTAATGAGATGGTAGAGACTGAGATCTCAGAATTTAGAAATGCAAATAACTTCTAGCATACAAGTGTATAGAGAAAATTCTCTATACAGCATGTGCTAGTTTTTCAACACCCTCTTTGATAACTTTGATACTCTCGTGTGTACTTGTTGAGAGTTTATTCATCTCAAGAACATCTAAAATCATATTTTCCGTTGTCGCAGCATTTTTCGAGTAACTTTCAAGTGTTCCTATTGCAAGTCTTACACCTATCTCAATAGCATCACCAACTTCGTCTACTTTTCCTGATGCATCCATTGATACTTCTGAGAGTGATTCAATACTTGCTGAGTTTCTATTCATCTGATCACTACTATCACTTACAGACTGAATTACAACATTGATAGTTGCATTGATCTCTGCAAGGGATTTTTGAGTACGCTCTGCAAGTTTTCTTACTTCATCAGCAACTACGGCAAATCCACGACCGTGCTCGCCAGCACGTGCAGCTTCTATGGCTGCATTGAGTGCAAGTAGGTTTGTCTGATCTGCAATATCTGCTATAACATTGATTACATCTTTTACTTGTTCTGTGTCAGAAGAGACTTTACTGAGTTCATCTGCAAGAATATTTTGTGTAGATGAAGCTTCTTGAAGTTTATTTGCAATATCTGCCATCTCAGATTTGATCTCAAAGATTTTTTCACTTACAACTTCAATATTTTCTTTGGACTCTTTTGCATCAGCGATATCAGATGAGAGAACAGAACGCAACTCTTCACCCATCGCAACAACAGATTCAACAAGTTCGCGCTCACTTGTGATATTTTTACTCACATACTCAAAATCTTTGTTAATATCTGCGATGATATCTTCGATATTGTGAGCTTTCTCATCTGTGTCAATCGCTTTTTGAAAAATCTCTTGAAATCTATTCATACTTTGGGCTGCTTCATTAAGCTCAGCATTCCAATCACTTTTAAGCTTGATCTTCTCACCATGTTCAAGCTGATTTAATTGCTCGATTAATGATTTTGTCATATCAACACCATTGGCCTTTTCATCCAAATCGTGCATGAGGATCACAACAGCAATCACATACTGAACAATCTGACCAATCAAATTGTCAGTGAAAAAAGTACCATTTATAAGGAGTAAAACAATACCGACATAATGCACAAAACGCATACGAAAAAAGAGTGAGTGTACCATAATGTTAACCTTGTGTTAAATTGTGTTAACACTATTGTACCTAAATTTTACAAAGTTTATCAAACTATGAAGAAATTTTAATGAGGAGAAAAGCGACAAAGCGCTTTTCTTATTTGTATCTGTAAGTGATACGACCTTTATCAAGTGAATATGGAGTAAGCTCCAGTTTAACACGATCACCTGGAAGAATTTTAATATAGTGCATTCTCATTTTACCAGCAATGTGGCAAAGAATGATATGCCCATTTTCTAACTCAACACGGAAAGTTGCGTTTGGCAATGCCTCAATAATCTTGCCATCAACTTCAATAACGTCTGCTTTAGCCATTTTTTAGTCCTTTTTTACTCTTAAGCAAGAGATAATATTTCAGCTTTACCGTTGATAACTGCAACAGTATGCTCGTAATGTGAACCGCGTAAACCATCGCTACTCACAACATCCCACTCATTTTCTAAAATGATTGGTTTTGATTCTTTTTGACATATCATAGGTTCTAAACAAAAAACCATCCCATTTTTTATCTTTGGTCCTGCCTTTGGATTGCTTCCTTCAAGATAGTTTGGAATCTCTGGCTCTTCATGTGGTTTTTTCCCAATACCATGACCACAAAAATTTCTTAAAGGAACAAAACCAGCATCTAAGATAAACTTTTCCATAAGATGTGAAAGTTGTTTAAAACGCATCCCCTCTTTGATGTTCTCTATTGCATAGTACAAAGTATCTTTTGCACATGCTATGAGAGCCTCATCTTCTGCACTGATACTACCAACAGGAACTGTAATAGCAGCATCGCCATACCAACCATCAAGCTCACTACCAATATCATAACCAATCACATCACCCTCTTGAAGTTTGTAATCAGTAGGAATACCATGGATAATAACTTGATTTAATGAAGTACACACTGCATTTGGAAAACCATAAAGCCCTTTAAAAGATGGTCTAGCACCATGACTTCTAATATAATCTTCAGCCATAGCATCAAGCTCTTTTAAACTCATACCAACTTTAGTGTTTTCTTTGAGGAGGTTTAATGCACCACCAACAATCTTGTTGGCAGCACGAAGTTTTTCTATCTCTTGTGGTTTTCTAAGCGCAATCGCCATCGTTATAAACCGACTGCACTTAGTGTTTCGTATTTGCTCATATATATCTGAGCCTCAATTTTTCTCATTGTATCAAGTGCTACTTGAACAACGATTAAAACTGCTGTACCACCAAAGAAGAAAGGAACACCCATCCCTTTAATAATCATAAATGGTAAAGTTGCAACAAGACCTAAATAAAATGCGCCTGTAACTGTTAAGTTAGAAGCTGTTGTATTTAAGAACTCTTTTGTTGCCTCACCAGTACGAATACCAGGGATAAATCCACCTTGACGTTTTAAGTTGTCTGCAATATCTTTTGCATTAAATGTAATACTTGCATAGAAAAATGCAAAGAAGATTACAAAAACAAAAGTTAAAAAGTTAAAAAAGTAACTATTTGGATTTAAAAAGTCAGCAATATGCTGAATAGTAGGATTAGTACTACTTGATAAAACCGTCATTGGAAACATTAAAATCGCCGAAGCAAAGATAACAGGGATAACACCTGCTAAGTTTACTTTAATAGGGATATAGTTCATTACACGTTTGTTTTGGTTTTGCATCATAGTTTTTTTCGCATATGTTACTGGAACACGACGCTCACCAAGTTCAACATAAATAATAATAGCAATAGTTGCAAAAATAAGTGCAAGGATACCAAGAACAGTTAAAAAGCTCATAGCACCTGTATTTACCATAGTTATTGTTTGACCAATAGCACCAGGAATAGCAGATACAATACCAGCAAAGATAATTAATGAGATACCATTACCGATACCACTTTGAGTGATCTGCTCACCAATCCACATAAGAAGCATAGTTCCTGCAAGCATTGAAACTGCAGAAAGAATGATAAATGTAGTGTGGTCTGCTAAAATTGCACTATTACCACTAGGACCAGTCAGACTTTGAAGTCCAACACTAACACCAATCGCTTGAATAATCGTTATCACAATAGTCGCATAACGGATAATTTGCATATATTTCACCATTCCATCACGCTCTTTTTTCATTTGACCAAGAGTTGGAAATGTAGCAGCTAAAAGTTCCATAATAATAGAAGCAGTGATATAAGGCATAATACCTAGTGAAATTATTGAGAGTCTTTGTACTGCGTTTCCGCTGAACATATTAAATAGACCAAGTGCATCTGATTGGTGTGAGTCGAAGAATGAAGCTATAACAGCTGCATCTACGCCAGGTACTGGCACATAAGCCAGTAGGCGATAGATAAATAAAAAACCGATAGTAATAAGTATCTTATTAACTAGATTTTTATTCACGATTAGTTACCTGTTGTTGTAACGTTTTCGTCTTTAATTTTCGATGCTAAATCTTTTGCAGAAGCACCTACTAGTTTGATTTTCGTTACAGAGTTAGCAACTTTGTGAACACCACGGATAGATTCCATTGTGATCTCAGCTAGTTCTGCAACAGCTTTGATTTTCTCAACGTTGATTACATATGGTTTTTCAACACGTGAAGTAAAACCGATTTTTGGTAAACGTTTTGCAAGTGGTTGTTGACCACCCTCAAAGTTACGTTTTCTTTTGTAACCTGTACGAGATTTTTGACCTTTTTGACCACGTGTAGCAGTCTTACCCATACCACTACCTTGACCACGTCCAACTCTCTTACGAGAGTGAGTTGAACCTTCTGCTGGTGTTAAGTTTTCAATACCCATTATCTATCCTTTAATACGAGATAGTGCTTCAATTGTAGCACGTACTAGTGTGTTTGGATTGTTAGAACCGATAGACTTAGTAAGGATATCTTGGATACCTGCAAGTTCTAAAACAGGACGAGCAGCTCCACCAGCGATAACCCCAGTACCCTCAGATGCTGGCTTAAGTAAAACACGGCTTGCATTATACTTATGCTCAATATCGTGAGCAATAGTAGAACCTTTAATCTTAACAGTTGTTAAGTTTTTAAATGCATTATCTACTGCTTTACGGATAGCATCTGGAACCTCTTTCGCTTTTCCTACACCATATCCAACTGTACCATTTTTGTCACCAACAACGATAAGAGCAGTAAAACGGAAACGTCTACCACCTTTAACAACTTTAGTAACACGACCAATATTTACAATTGATTCTTCAAAATCATCTCTATTGATTTCCATCTTAGCCCCTAGAACTTAATTTCGTTTGCACGAAGTGCATCACCAAATGCAGCAATTACGCCGTGGTATTGGTAACCATTACGATCAAAAACAATGTTAGTGATGTTAGCTTCTTTAAGTTTAGCAGCAAATGCCTCACCAAGTGCAGCAGCACCTTCTTTGTTAGATCTGTGACCTGTAGCCTTAGAGTGTAGAGCACATAAAGTTGTTGCAGTCGCATCATCAATAGCTTGTACACTTAGGTAACGGTTAGACTTAAATACAGAAACACGAGGAAGTTCAGCACTACCAGATATTTTTGCACGAATACGACGCTTACGCTTTAAACGGTTAGCGATTTTGCTTTTTAATACTTTAGCATTCATTCTATCTTCCTCCCTTATTTCTTAGCAGTTTTACCGGCTTTACGCACGATATGCTCATCTAAGTATTTAACACCTTTACCTTTGTACGGCTCTGGTGGACGGAAACTTCTAATCTCAGCAGCTACTTGACCAACAAGTTGTTTGTCATGGCTTTTAAGAGTGATAACGTTTTTCTCTACAGAAGCTTCAAGACCTTCTGGTAAAGGATAATCGATATCGTGAGAGAAACCAAGTTGAAGATTAAGAGTTTTACCTTTAACAGCAGCTCTGTAACCAACACCATTGATCTCAAGTTTCTTCTCATAACCAGTAGTTAAACCAGTAACGATGTTTTGTGAAAGTGCTCTGTAAGTTCCCCAGAAAGCTCTATGCTCACGGCTATCAGAAAGATTTTTAAAAGTAAGAGTAGTTCCCTCTACAGAAAACTCAACATTACCTTTAGTATCTAAATCAACACTCGTTTTACCTTTTGTAAAAGTAATAACATTTCCATTTGTAGTAACTTGAATATCACTACCAAAATCTACAGGATTTTTTCCAATTCTTGACATGCTATACTCCTACCATACCGTACACATAACTTCACCACCAATACCAAGCTCATAAGCTTTGTCATTTGGTAGTACGCCATGTGATGTACTTACTATAATAGTACCATAACCGTTTTTGAAACGTTTGATCTCTTCTTTACCTTTGTAAACACGTCTACCAGGTTTAGAAACTCTTTTCATTTCATTGATTACAGTTTTACCATTTTCATCGTACTTAAGTACAACTTTAATAGTTTTCTTAACACCATCTTCGATTACATTAGCAGACTCTAAGTAACCTTTTTCAACTAAGATATTTGCTACAGCTTCAACACTCTTAGAGTGAACAAGAGTTGTAACTGGTAATCTTCTCATACCTGCATTACGAACACGCGTTAATGCATCTGATACTAGATCATTAATTGCCATTTATTTTTCCTTAATGTGAGTGTTTTTCAACACTTGCGATTGTTAGGAGTTTCCACTCAATAGAACGCTTCTGGAAGTAATTCCATAAGCTATGCTAACACTGAGTTTCCCTCGGCGGGAAGCCCAATGCACTAGTGCATTTTGAATTACTCAGAAGAGTTGTTCTACCAAGAAGACTTTCTAACACCTGGGATTAATCCCTTATTTGCCATCTCTCTAAAACATACACGGCAGATTCCAAAATCTCTAAGTACAGAGTGTGGACGACCACAGATTTGACATCTTGTGTAACCACGTACTTTAAATTTAGGTGTACGTGCCGCTTTTGCGATCATTGACTTCTTAGCCATTAGTTGCTCCCTTTAGTAAAAGGCATACCAAGTTTCTCTAAAAGAGTTACCCCTGCCTTATCTGAATCAGCTGTAGTTACAATAGTGATATTCATACCATGGATTTGCATGATATCATCATAACTTACTTCTGGGAAGATCAGTTGCTCTTGAAGACCGAAGTTATAGTTACCACGACCATCAAAACCATTTCTTGGAACACCACGGAAATCTTTCACACGTGGAAGTGCGATAGAGATAAGGCGATCTAAGAAGTTGTACATATTTTCACCACGAAGTGTTACACGAACACCAACTGGCATACCTTCACGAACTTTAAAACCTGCAACAGATTTCTTAGCGATTACTGTTGAAGCTTTTTGACCAGCGATAGTAGTGATAGTATCTTCAATGTTTTTGATAAGTTTATTATCTTTCATAGCAAAACCAGCACCAACAGAGATGATAATCTTCTCTACTTTTGGTGTTTGCATTGGGTTTTTGATCCCAAGGTCAGCTTGAAGTTCAGATCTTAAACCTAAATATTTTTCTTTTAAACGAGCCATCTAATTATGCCTCCACTTTACGTACATTTGAAACATCGATAGGCATCTCTTTATTGATATGACCACCTTTTGTGTTCTCTTCAGTTGGTTTGATAGCTTTTTTAGCGATCTTACAACCCTCAACGATAACCTTGTTTTTCTTAGGCATAACTGCTAAAACAGTTGCCTTAGTTCCACGGTCATCTCCAGCGATAATCTCTACAGTATCACCTTTTTTGAAATTAAACTTTGCCATTAAACAACCTCCGGTGCAAGAGATACAATTTTCATAAAACCAGCATAACGAACTTCACGACCTACAGGTCCGAAGATACGAGTACCGATTGGCTCTCTCTTGTCATCAAGGATTACAGCTGCATTGTCATCAAAACGGATAAGTGATCCATTTTCACGTTGAACCTCTTTATGAGTTCTAACGATAACAGCTTTAACAACCTTACCTTTTTTCACTTTAGCAGTTGGAGTCGCTTTTTTTACAGAAGCAACGATAACATCACCTACAGAAGCATAGCGACGTTTAGAACCACCAAGAACCTTAATACACATAATCTCTTTAGCACCTGTATTATCAGCTACAGTTAAACGAGTAAAACCTTGGATCATACTACGCTCCTTTTACCACTGACTTAAGTCTAAAAGATTTAGTCTTAGACATTGGACGACATTCGATTGCAACAACCTCGTCTCCAACTTTACACTCATTACGCTCATCATGTACTAAGTACTTTTTGAAACGTTTTACAACTTTATGGTAACGAGGATGCATTACACGGCGC
>Ga0256837_1002854_pt1 | contig 10304 bp, 5 predicted proteins | sample 4562384metaG_FD_185976 | JGI IMG/M metagenome (GOLD analysis project Ga0256837, IMG submission 185976) | Hydrothermal vent microbial communities from Guaymas Basin, Mexico - 4561-384 | ecosystem: Environmental > Aquatic > Marine > Hydrothermal vents | place: Mexico: Guaymas Basin | collected... | reverse complement strand
CTGGAGTTTCATGCCCTGTCTGTATTGCCTGCTTTATTAAACAGTATGGCTGATTTGAGCCATTTATTAAATTTTGGAAATTATATGTAACATATGAATGGCGAAATGAATGGAATGTCGCATATCTGTTTGTTACTTTTTTGATTATTGCATTGAGCTGATTAAAGATATCTTCACCGATAACTTTATTTAAAAAACCTCCATTGTGACTGCGTTTTAAAAAAAGATATTCTGATCGTTTAGCTAATTGATTGCGCAACAAATACCATTCTTTTAGTATTTTCATGGAATCTTTATCTACATGTAGCTGTACTCTTCGTTTTGCATGTGAAGTTTTAAGTTTTAATTTTTGCTTTCTTAGCCCAGTATTGTTAATATCTATATAAATTTCATTATCAAAAAAATGAAAATCGGGCAACATTCTTGTTCTCAGTTCATTTTTGCGCAAACCTCCGTAATAAGCAAAAATGACAATAACTTGTTGTTGTAATAGTTCTAATTTATCATGTTTTCCTAGACGGGTTTTTTGAGTATGTATATTATGTTCAAGTAGTGCCAAGATTTCTTTGTATTCATCAAAAAATATTAGTGATTTTGGATAGGAGAGAGCAATAGTATCAAATTTTAATCCTTTTTTTGCATGAAATTTAAAAAATCTATTAACAATCTTGGTGATTTGCTTGATAGATGAAAGTTTGTACTTGCCAGAGTTCAGTCTATTGTATAAATTTTCGAGTTCATAATTTTGTATGTCATTCAGATCTTGTATATTTTTTAGTAAATGTTTATTTAATGTCCATATATAGCCTCTTACAGTCGATGCTCTTAGTTTGTTTTTATGATGAAGTTGTAATAAATACATAATATATTCTAAAAACATTTTTGCATGGATTGAGTTGTCAATCTGCAAGTAATAGGCAAGCTCTCTCAAGGATCTATTCACTTGTTTTATTTGTAAAACATTTGATTTAGCATGCATAAAAGTCATTAAATCATCTAATTCCTGAAGTTGAAGACCTGAAATAGTATCTTCTTCATTTTCTGTATTTCCAATAACATCTTTCTCGTCTATATCAATTTTATTCTTGAAAAAAACTGCTTTAATATATTCTTCTTCTTTGTTTAATAAGTGTTGAGGTATCTTGTTTGGTATTAATTTATTAATTTCGCTGAGAGTAAGCTTTACAGTCGGTATTATATTGGTATAAACAGTCAAATATATTGGTGAGTTACTAAAAAGATGAAAGTTTCTATTTAGATATTTTAATTTGATGATATGTATATCTTTGAGATGTGTTCGTTTAAAGTTGAGAAAAAAATCTTCAAAAAATTGTATATTTTGAAATAAAAAATCATCTTTATGAGCTAATGTTGACAAGAAAGGTAAGATAGCATTATCATATATATAAAGATGATACGCTTCGTTCTTTTTCAATATACCTATATCATCCTCAATGTATTGGATGATTAGACGTGAATTTAAGTGTATTATATTTTGTAAATTCATTTTTTGAAGAAAAACAATATCTAATGTTTGTAGTGCAAAAACTCGTAAATAGATGTAGAGATAAGCGATGGATTCACTGTCTTTTTTGAGAATATGATTAATAATATAAGCTCTCTGCTTCACCACCATGTCTAAATCATTAAAATTTTCACTTAATAAGCTTATATGTGTTGGATTTATTGATCTTAAGCTCAAGGCTTTTGGAAAAAAAGCTGATTTTTGATGAATAAGTTTGAAGCGTTTTAGTCTATTGAAATTTTTGTAATATTCACTTTCATTAAGCACTTTCCCATCACTTTTTTTCTCAAGTATTTTTGTAAATAGATCATAAAATTTTAAATTAAATACAAATTTACTTTTTAGAACTGTCAAATCTTCAATGTGTTTGTTTAAAAAACTGATAAGTTCTTTTCTAAAAGAAGCACTGATCGATGAGTGTTTTTTTATCCCTTCTTCTAATGTAGCTATTATTTCTTGCATTTCAAACTCCATAAGTTTTTGCAATATTGGATGTTAAGTCTCTAACTTTACTAATGTAGTCTGGCATGTTAAGTGTTGAGTATATCCCCATCTGTTCAGCTCCGGCTATATAGTGTCCCATAAAAGCTTCTAGATAAAAAAGATTAAAATTGGTTTCCATCGCAAGTTTTGTAATAGCATGACGACCGGTATTTAGAGGCACTAAACGTACAAAATCAATTAAATTTTGCTCAGCATTGTAATTTTCAAGTATGTTTAAAATATTTTTAGTTTTATAAATTTCATATTTGTTATTATTGATTAAATAGATATTGTCAGTAGGAATACCAAGTCTCTGTGCCAGAACTTGATACCTTCTTAAGATATTTTCTATTTCATTGCACATAGGAATAACACGGATTCCACTTAGATTTGTGTGAGATTTTTCTGAAATTATAAAGGCATGAAATTCGAAACTAATACAATTTAAATTTGCAGATTTTTTTAGTCCCCGTAGCCCTAATAAAAGGCTCATCGCATATCTTGTATACACTGCATACAGATTAAAATACTTTTCTTCATCATCTTCATGTAACATTAATGTTTTTAAAGATTGAAAAAATATGCTACTTTTTTGGGGTAAAACAACTTGTCCAGAGCCAACATATTGAGATGTAGTATTAAACTCAATGGATTTTTTAAAAACTGATGCTTCTATTTCTAACAGATTGGCACTACATGTATGCATATCAAGTTTTTCATAAAGTAACTCAACTAAATTTGAATGACCTTGTGCACGCTGGTTAGTAGAGGCATAGGCAAGCTTAGGTGTATCATTTTGCTGATATCTACCGATACAAAACAGTGTACTCATATCTTCATATAGGTATGTTTTACGGTAGGAATCTAGTATTTTCCACATGTGCTTTGGATTAAAACTAATGTGTTTAGGATAAGACTTTATATGTTCTTTAATAAACTTAAAATATTCATTTGCTTTATCTTCTTTGTAAAGTTCTTTTTTTTGTATATCAGCAATATCGTGAAAATAGTGTTGTACTCGGTTTATAAGTAATGATAGACTATACGGAATTCTGTAAATGATTTTTCTCGTTGTTTCCTGCAAATAACTATTCGTTCGTCTTGAAAATAGATTATTATCAAGATCAATTTTAAGATAATTGTTTTCTAATTTTATAATTTTTTGGTTTTGTAAAAAAAGATCCAAAATTTTTATATATCCTAGTCCCAGGAGTGTATCAATCATGAAAATTGTTTTATAGACATCTTCAACTATAAGTGGACTTTCAAAAGGTTTTTGAGTTAAAAAATGTATGAAGTCTTTTAAAATTGGTAATGGTGGTATATCATAATCACCCGCTAAAATAAGTGCTCTTTTGGTGATATTTGCAGAAAATGCTTTGTTCCGCTGATGTTGTTTATAAAGATTTGGAGTATTTTGTTGTTCCTCATCTGTAGGAAAAGCACGTTTTTTTAATTTAGTACGATTTAGGGCATCAATGGCATCTTCATGAGAGAAATCTTCTGGTAGTTGTATCTTTTGCTTTATGACATCTTTTAAAAACTCCTCTTCTTCTGTGAATTGTATGATCCCGCCTGATCTTCCATTCCCGCCATTCCCATTTCCATCAGATGTAGGAAAAATCAACTGAAGAATTTGCATGTAATATTGCTTGCTATCAAGTATATAGTGCACAATATTGGTATTTTTCCAGTCATTCCTTGATTCGCCTTTTCTAACCATGCGGCTTGACTCGATTTGGATATGAATATCAAGTACATTATTTTGATAAACTAAAAAATTACCTATTTTTTTATCACGTCTAATAAAGAAACAGTTTCTTTCAGTTGAGTTTTGATCTTCTAAAAGATTAAAAAAGTTCTGATCAAGTACTTGTTTAGTATTGAAATAGATATCATTTAATTTTTCATTATTTTCTTGTGCAAATGCTAGTAAATATTCTGTTATCCGCACAATGGTTTGTGTACTGTCTTTATATACAGCAGAAGATTTTGAGGCTCTTTTATCTTTTTTGTAAATAACATATGATAGGTGATATTTTATTACTAACAAGAGAATAGTCTGAACAGTTGAATTGTTTATAAAATCCTTTTCTGTTTTATTTTCAAGTTTTAGTGAAAAATAAATTGCATAATATAGCCATGTTAAAGGTGCTTGTTGTAATTGTTGGGGAGATTTTTTAAGTATTTGTTGTTTTGCAGTATCACCCAATTTTTCAAGTATATGATCTAGTTTTTTAAAAAATAAAGGTAAATCTAGATTAATTTCACATTGTTTTAATAGTTTTTGCAAGTCTTCATGATCTTTATTTAAATATAATGTTATTTTTAAAGTTTTTAAAATATTATATAGGGCGAAATCATCTTTATAATCTAAAGCTAGTTGGCAGACATTTTTTCCAAATTTTAAAATTTCTTCTTCATTTTCATTTTGCATTGCAACCCTTTACCTTTACCTTACGATGTAAATTTAAACCCAACAGATTTTGGAAAAAATATTTACCAGGTTTTTTTACAAGTTTTTTATATCCATTCGTTTTATAAGCAGCAAAAAAACCTTTTTCTAGCTTTTTATAATCTATTTTACCAGTCAAGTTACTTGTATGTTCTAGTAATAAAGAATCAATTTTTATTAAATCATACAAAAATTGTGTTTTTGTGATATTTCTTTTTGTCTCCACAAAAATACATTCAACTTCTTTATCTTCAATATCTTTCTTTGGAAATGTAAGATATATAAACTGTAATACATGTAAAAAAGGAGTGTAATGAACTATACTTAGATAAGGAATAATCTGTTCAGATGTTTTAAGCCCAATATTGGCACTTATTGAGTGTAATGGAACATAAAATATCAAAGGTTGTTTTAATAGCTCATTCAAAAAATTACTGCTTACCCTTTTGCTACTTCTAAAATAATTGTTATTATTTTCAAATTTTAAAAAATTCTCCATCTCTCTCAAAACAGTTGCGAGTGAAAGTTTTACAACTATTGCATTCATGATGCTTCCTTCTTACATTTTAGTAAGTCAGATTTACTAATTCTAATTGAACGACCAAATCGCTTACCAACAAGTTCACCACTTAAAAACATTTGTCGTAATTTTTGATATTCGAGTTCAGTTAATTTTTCAGCAGTCTCTAAACTTATTAGTTCATCTGTATCATGGTTAGATTGAAGAGATAACCTCTTCAGTATCTCTTCTTGTAAATTTTTTATTTCAATTAATTCTTTATTGTCTACTAAAATTTTCATGGATAATTTACTCCTATTTTTTGTTTTATTATTTAAATTTACTTAAAAAAATATCTTATGAACTTTTACATATAAAGCTAATATGTAAAAAATAAAATATATTTTTCGTATATGAAAGTATATACTCTAATATCTTTATATAAACTTAATTAATTTCATATATAAGATTATTATTTTAATATATGTGATATACTTTCATATATATAAGTAATAGGATATTGATATGAAAACACATTCGACTGTAATGTCAGAGTTTTTAGAAATAAGTGAAAACTCTTATTTTAGATGGAAAAAAAAAGACCATAGTGTTTTAATAAAGCTTCTTGAGAAATACTTTACAAAAGAAGATTTAATCGAATTTTTAAATACTAATAAAGTGGATAGACTTGAAAAGACAAACTTTATAGAGCTTATTAAGGAAAAAAATAGAAACAAATATTTAACTTCGTTTTTAAATGGAGGTAGATATGAAAATTTATCTCTTTCACATAATATTTTTATTGATTTTTATTTCTCCTTTTTGCTTTTTTTGAAGGATCAGCCATATAACAATTCTTTAAATCTTCTTCTTCAAGAATATTTAGTTACTTATAGTTTAGAACAATATGAACTATCTATTTTAAAGAGTTTTAAAACTAATTATAATGAACTTCAAAAATTCCACAAACAGTTTCAAGAAGAGTATGAATCAGAGAAGATTGATAACTATCAATTAACAAAAGATGTATTTGATGATCTCCACAAACATATTAATAAAGATCTTATAGAAAGATTACAAAAGCATTTTTTTATTTTTTCTAACTGGGATGATTATATGTTTTTATTTTTAAAGGATATTATGAATAACGATATGTTTGACTTATATAATTTAGATGATAAGGAAGAGACTAAAAAAGAAGCTGTATACCATATTATCGGATATTATATCTATTCTCATATTGGTGATGAGTTAAAGTCTGGTGGTAAAGTAAGGCTGATTTCTTACATTTATAATAATTTAGAAGTTACAACCTTCAACAATAAAAATGACTTACTCCAAAAGATAGATGACTTACAATCCAAATATTTAAAACTCATTGAATCAAATGAGACATTAAATATTGAGTTGTTATAGCTTAGAAGGTTAATAAAATAAGATATTTAAAAAATACTATTTTTCAATTTTCACATCTTGAGTATTAATCTTAATATAAGTAACTTCAAAAGCCTTACAACTACGATATTGTTGCAGTCTATTAGCAAGATTAAATGCGTCATTCATAGGATACTGTTGAAATATATCAAGTCCACGATCAAGTGATATCTTCCATCCGGTATCAGTTACTATACTTCTTGCATGTAAAGTCTCACTCGTATCAAATTCCCATGTAAAAGTGATTCCTGCATTTTGTATTGAAAGTTGTATCTGTTCAAAAAATTCTAACTGTCTTTGGGGCTCTCTATCATCTGAAATTGTTTTTAGATGGATATGCACATCATCTTCAACAGCTTTATTGGCTATTACCATCTCGATAAATTCCATTAGATTCCGTGCTTGAAAGAAGATTCGTATGTAAGGATCAGTGATAATTATCTCTTTTGCATCATGTATACATGCTCCAAAGAGAGATTCATAAGTTACACCTTTTTGATTTTCTTTAAATGTAAGGTGTTTTTCTTCACAGCTATCAGAGTCTATCTCTAAATTAGCTTCTTTAATTTGCTGCTTTTCTGCTGATGGTTGGGTAGCTATAATCTCTTTTTCATCTACATCATCAGTTGCTATTGTTTTATGATAGTAGTGAGGGTATTCATCCTCTTCAAGTGTAGTCACCCATGTTTTTTTACCACTTTTATCTTCATAGTAAAATTTTGTCTCTTTATATGTAGAGTCTATTCTCATAAGTTGGTCTTTAACTCTTTTTCTACCTTCTATGGCAAATGATAAAACTTCTTCTATCTCATCTTTTGTTGCCCCATCATGTGGAAAGAGTATCTTCATGAGTCCTGAGAATGTTTTGTTAATCCCATCACGATCACGGGTAGATATATCGTTTGAAAGTGTAAAGTGTTCTTGGTAGCGGTTTGAATAATCATCATTACGAAGAGAACGCAGAATTTCAGCGATATAATCAACAACAAAGCCATAGCCATCGCTAAACATCTCTGCCCGGATGATGTCTATTTCCCATCCTGGCAAATAAAAATGCAGTCTGTCTAAGAATGCCGAATCGTGATACTTAGGAGGAACTTCTTCAAAGAGATCGGTATGTTTGAGCATATAAGGTACTGTATGAGCAGTATTTCCTACAAATACCATCGAAGCCTCAGCTCCAAGAGTCTCTATACCACGAGAAAAAGATTTGTTTGCCATGTAGTTTTTCATAATGTCAACAAGTGCTTTATCTACTTTTTTTGCTTGACCTGCAAACTCATCAAATGCTACTACACTCCAATATCCTACCAAGCCTATCTTTCCACTGGAGTTATTGACAAAAAGTTTAGGAACACTCACTTCACCACCTGAAACAAGTATGCCATGAGGAGAAAATTCAGAGTAGATATGAGATTTACCAGTCCCCTTAGGACCGAGTTCTATTAGATTATAGTTACGCTCACAGTAAGGAATAAGACGCGTGAGTTGTAAGAGTTTGTTGCGTTTTCCAAACATTTCTGGGTCAAATCCCATACTTTGGATGAGTAGATCTATCCACTCCTCAGTAGTGAATTTTTTTCGAGCTTCCAAATAACTTTCATAATCAAAATGCGATAGCTGAATAGGTTTGAGTGAAGAGAGTGTCCATGGTGTTATGCGCCCATCTTCGGAGTGATCATACTCTATATCTGCTATACACCATACACCACCGACAAGGAGTTTAGGGTGTGCTTTTACAGTACTGCTGTCAACGAGCACTTTTTTGATGCCAAGGTTACTAAAACTTGCTTCATAGACATCATCTTTGTCGTTGAGTTCTACACTTACTTTGTCTATGACTTTATGTTTACGACCTTTTTCTTTGATGATGGAGCGAATAAGTCCAGCCTCATTTCGATGGACATAATGCTCTTTTAAAATCTTTTTGACCATCTCTATACCAGATGCTATTGTCTCTGCATCATCAGTAGCACAGTACTGCCCTAAAAGATACTCTAAAACATACGAAGGAACGATAGCATTACCCTTGACTGTTTTTACAAGGTCTTTACGAACCACAAGCCCTGGAAATATCTCATTTATCTTTTTATCAAACTCTCTCATTACCACTCCTCTGCACCAAATGATATATTTACACTATAACTCTCTCTTTTATCTCTAAGCTCTTTATTAAATTCATTGGTTCCATGTGCTTTTGTCATCACTTTTAGGTAAACATTTTGCCCATTAAAAGCTGTCATATCTTTACTAAAGTGAAAAGTTACCTTTTTGTGCATTTTATCACGATTTTCATCTTTTGTATCAAAACATATCTCATGGACATCTGAGAGTAGCTCATCATCTTGAGAGTAGATACTTACCTGTATATCTATTGGTAATATTTTATCTGCAACTGCCTCTTTTTGTAAGAAAGTTACTGGAAAGACATTTGCCGTTATAACCGAAGTTGAGCGGATCACATCAAACTCTACTGCACGACTTTTAAGCTCAGTGTTGCGATTCACTTTTATAAGTGGGATGATGATCTCTTGAAGTGTCGCACCACCATGTACAAACTTACTTCCTCCACCCTTAGCACGGATACGCTGCATCGATTTGGCTATGAGAAACTCTGCATCACCTGCAATGTTCAACTCTTTTGCACTATATTTAAGTACACAGTCTGCCTCATCAAGATTATGACCTATTGCCATTCTTTTGTTGGAGTCTAAAAAGTTCTCACCTTTTGGTACTTTACAAAAGTTACTTTCATTGACATCTGTTTTTTCATACATGTAACCATGATCTGCAGTTACAAAAACATTTCTCCATTGTAGCTCATTGTGCATTTTTTTAGTAAGACGAATAATCCTCTCAAAACACTCCTCTGTCGCTTCAAACACTTGATCTTCCGTCGGTGGTTTACCACGTGAATCTATCGAATTTTCATAGATATAGACAAGCTTATATGGTTTAAAATAAGTTCGCAATTCTTCTCGCTTCATCGCTAAAAAATCAGATGCTAAAATAGCGATAGATTCTGGCATAGTTTTTTGTAAGATCTTTGTACGATTATCTGTACCTTGAGAACTCATGCCATCTACAAATACTGCAAATTTTTCCTCTTTGTAGCTTAGCTCTTTATGTGGTAGTAGTGAAGCCATGCCAAGTTGCGTGTATGATGGCAGCGAAGCAACCATATAGCTAAACTCAGTTCTTACATTTGGTTCCGTATTAAAACGCTGTTGCAGTTCCTGCCCACTTTCATATCTGAGTGCATCAGAGATGATGACACAGAGCTTTTTGTTGTCACTTAGTTGTGGTTCTACATGATGTTTGTAAAATGATTTTTGATCTATCTCTGGTTCAAACTTCCACTCTTTTATCTCACGCAGACGATTATACCACTCATCGCTGAGTGTTTGTAGATAGCTGTTAGCATAAAACTTCTCTATTTTTGCAGTGATACCATCGCAGATAGCTGCATTACTACATCCTGAGAGTGCATAGAGATATTTGCGATAACAGTAGTCAAACTTGTACCACTGCGAAACATAACTCTCTAAGCCCTGCTCAAAGTTTTTAACCTCTATTGAAAGATTTTCTTGTAAAAAGAGAAACTCACTTGCATAGAAAAGTGCATCATAGTAGTTTTTAAAGTCACTGTACCAGTACTTTGTTTTACGAAGATTTATAAGTGTACTTATCTGTGATGTTGTAATGCTTCCACTTACTACTCTTTGTGAAAGCTCTTGAATGATGATTTTTTCTATACTCTCATAAGTATCACACTCTTTAAGCTCGTCTATCGTTTTTATAGCTATTTGAGCATGGAGTTGCAGTTCTGCATCTATTGACTTGGAGAGCTGTTTAAAGACATTTCCATACTTAATATGCTGCATCCAGTGGTTTACAAAGATGTTAGC
>Ga0256837_1002853_pt1 | contig 10307 bp, 10 predicted proteins | sample 4562384metaG_FD_185976 | JGI IMG/M metagenome (GOLD analysis project Ga0256837, IMG submission 185976) | Hydrothermal vent microbial communities from Guaymas Basin, Mexico - 4561-384 | ecosystem: Environmental > Aquatic > Marine > Hydrothermal vents | place: Mexico: Guaymas Basin | collected... | reverse complement strand
GATTATAGCCGTCCAATTTTAAGATCTACTATACTAATAGATGGTAAAAAACTCATAATTTATACAAATCATTGGAGAAGTAAACGAGCAGCTGAATCAAAAAGAATACCATATGCATTAGCACTTAAAAATGATATAGATAATTTAGATAATGAAGATTATATAATACAAGGTGATCTAAATGAAAACTACAATGAGTATCAAACTTTTAAATATAATAGAAAATTAAACAATACATTTGGAATAACCGCAATAAATCAAATATTAAATACAACTATAAATAAAAACTTTATAACAAAAAAGAATATATCTTTTTACAATGAAAAAACACACTATAATCTTTGGCTTGAACTAAAAGAAAAGGAAAGGTTTAGTGTAGTTTTTAAAAATACTAGATCAACTCCTGATAATATAATTATCTCTAAAACACTTTTGGATAAAAAAAATATATCTTATATAAATCATAGTTTTAAAGTTTTTAAACCAAAATATCTCTTTAAAAATCACAATATAAATAGATGGAATCTACAAAAAGGGTATGGATACTCAGATCACCTACCTATTTTTGCATCTTTTACAACTACACCACATTATAGTAACCTAAGAGCCAAAACAAGAATAAAAAATAATTATTATATAGATGATTTATATAAACAAAATCATCTTTTATCTTCTATTGAATTAAAAAAATGTACAGTAATATACAAATCAAAGAAATTTACAATTATAAAACAAAAAAATCACAGATCAATAGCAATATATAATCAAAATATAGATCTAAAACTAGGATATAGTTATAATATAGTAGTAAATAGTATAGATGAATACTTTGGATTAAAAGAGATCAAAGAGATACTTGATTATAAAAAAATACAATATACTCAAAATTATAAAAATCTATTTTTAGATGCTAAATATATAGATATATTTGATATAAAATATCAAAATGAGATCTTAACAAACCTAATAGGAATATATAAAAAAAGATATCTTTATCTTCAAAATGGCAAAAAAATAAAACTATATTTTTCAAAAAATATTATCAAAAAAATAGATATAAAAGATGGCACTAAGATAAAAATAGTTTCAGGTCATTTAAGTAGATATAAAACAAAAAATCAGATATCTATATATAAAAAATCAGATATAATTAAAGTTAATTAGATAAAATTCATCATATTTTACTCAAAGGTTATAAATATATTATGAATATTCAGATTTCAAAAGTGGCAAATCTTCCTACAAAGCATGGTGATTTTTTAATACAATCTTTTAAAGAGAATATTAAAGAACATTTAGTAATCTTTACAAAAAATCTTCCCAATACACCAAATGTAAGAATTCATAGCGAATGCTTAACAGGTGATGCAATAGGTAGTATTAAATGTGATTGTCAAGCTCAGTTAAATTATGCACTTGATTTTATAGATAATGAAACTGGTATGATTATATACTTAAGACAAGAGGGACGAGATATAGGACTCTTAAATAAAGTAAATGCTTATGCATTACAAGATCAAGGATTTGATACTTGTGAAGCAAATAGAGAATTAGGTTTTAAAGATGATGAAAGAACTTATGAGATAGTTGATTTTATTTTTGATTATTATAAAATAAAACAGATAAATCTAATGACAAATAATCCTGCAAAACTAACTAATTTAAAAGTAGATATTATAAAAAGACTCCCTATAAAAGTTGGCAAAACAAAACAAAATAGTGACTATTTAAGAGTAAAAAAAGAGAAAATGAATCATCTACTATAAATAAAAGTAAAAATGGATTTCTAATAATTATAAGATACAAATAATCAAGGAGATATAGCTGAAGAGTTTTTTTATAATTCATTAGCCGATAAACCAAGTTTAGCAGGTATAAATTATGATTTTATTGATAAAAATGTTACTAGAAGAAAAAACAATATTGAAAATGAATATGATATATTATTAGTTAAATGTAATATTATTACAAAGAAAAGGTGACATAATAGAAACTATTTTACCTACTAAGTAATATTTATTTTTTTACCATAATGACCATTGACCATTTGATTTTTTAACAAAAGGGTATTGATTTTCAAACTCTTCTTTTGAAAATGAAAATTTAAAATTATCAATATACGATATAATAATTTTATATGATTTTGTTAATTGTTGAAATTTCTCACTATCTCCTGTTTGTGTATCTGGATGATATTGTTTTGAAAGTTTCAAATATTTTTGTTTTATTTGTGTTTTTGTTTCAAGACCTATTAATCCCAATATTTCTGTTGCTTCTACAAGATCATCATAGGTAAATTTCATTTTATAAACCTATCATCTGACCTTTTTAAAGAGACATCATCGCTACTTGATCTCATCCAACCTGATTTTGTAGGTGTATCTATTTTATCAAAATTTTCAATATATGGTTTTATATCAAGAAGTGGTGTTCCATCTAATATATCAATACCTTTGATTGTAACAATATTATTCTCTACACTTACAAGTTCCACTACAGATAATCCTATACTATTTGGATGCATAGGCGTTCTTGTAGAAAATACACCTCTTGAAGTATTTGTAAGGTCATTAAAAGGTACTACACTTAAGCTTGTTTTTTTAATTTTATGAAAATAATATATTAAATAAACATGGCTAAAACCATCAAGATCTTTTAAACCTTCTTGATACTTTTCTTTAAATTCAATTGTTGCATAAGTATCTTTTGCACCTTTTGGTTGAACTGGCATATTTTCTAAATTACAAAATGGAGATTTAACTGTAGCTATTTGTTGTAATTCTATTTTCATCTTATTAACCTTTAAAATATATTAGACTGAATTATAATAAATATAACTTAATATTAACTTTATAAAATAACCAATTATTAAATCTTAAATTACAACTTGACTTTTTAGCTTTATATATGGTATTATCTTATTATAAAATTCAATAGGATTATATTATATGTCAAATATTATTTCAAGTAGTAGTACACGGATAAAAACAGGATTAGCACTTATTATTTTTGTACTTTTTATAGGATATGTTAATTCATTTTTTTTAACTTGGTTATTTTTAGGTTTTTTAATGATCGTAGCATTAAAAGAGTCTATTAGATTATTTAAAATTAACACTGATATTATATATTTTAGTTCAATAATTATATGGATTTTAGCTTATTTTTATCCAAAACCTGAAGATCTTGTCTTTTTACTTGCTATTGTTTTTGGATCTGTTTTAGCATATACTCAAAATATAAATAAAAATATTTTTATACTTCTTTTATATCCACTAACTTCATTTTTATTTATTTTTTCACTGTATATTTCTTATGGTATGAGATCTTTATTATGGCTTTTAGTTATAGTAGCTGGTGCTGATATTGGTGCATATTTTACTGGTAAAACACTAGGTAAAACACCTTTTTGTAAAACTAGCCCAAATAAAACATTAGAAGGTGTAGCAGGTGGTGTTATTATTGCTGCTATATTTGGTATAACTTTTATGATAGAAAATTTAAATTTTATTCAAGGTTTTTTTATATCACTTTTAGTAGCATTGTCTTCTGTTTTTGGTGATCTTTTTGAGAGTTATTTAAAACGATCAGCAAATGTAAAAGATAGTGGAAAGCTATTACCTGGTCACGGTGGTATATTAGATAGAACAGATGGGTATCTTTTTGGTGGTATTATTATGTTAATATTACTTAGATTTACAGGTATTTAAAAATGATAATACTAGGTTCTACAGGTTCTATAGGAGTAAATACTCTTTATATAGCAAAAAAATATTCTCTTGATATAGAAGTAATAGTAGCTGGATACAATATAGAACTATTAAATCAACAACTAAAAGAGTTTGCACCTAGACAAGTAATAATTGCATCAAAAGATGATATACCAAAAGTAAATCACCATAATGTAACATTTGGTGAACAAGCTATTTTAGATGCCATAGAAAATAGCAAATCTAACTTAGTAGTAAATGCATTTGTTGGTTTTTTGGGTTTAAAACCAACACTAAAAGCTATAGAGTGTAAAAAAAAGGTAGCTCTAGCAAATAAAGAGTCTTTAGTGGTTGCTGGAAAATTTATAGATATGAACTATATAACACCTATAGATAGTGAACATTTTGGACTTTGGTATCTATATGATAAAACAAAAAAAATAGATAGTTTAACCATAACTGCAAGTGGTGGTAGCTTTAGAGATACTCCTATAGATAAATTAAAAGATGTTACTATAAAAGAGGCATTAAACCATCCAAACTGGTCAATGGGAAATAAAATAACAATAGATAGTGCAACTATGACAAATAAACTTTTTGAACTACTTGAAGCTAAATGGCTTTTTAATACTGTAAAAATAGATGCTATTATTGAAACAAAATCTATAATTCATGCAATGGTTAATTTTACCGATGGTAGTACAACAGCACATATGGCAAATGTATCTATGAGACTTCCTATATCTTATGCTATTTTAGATAAGGTTGATCAACCTATTTTGAAGCCTATTAATCTTCTTGAAATTGGTTCTTTAGAATTTAAACAAATAGAATTATCAAGATATCCCATATGGGAATTAAAAGATGAACTTCTTAAAAACAATAATTTAGGTGTTGTTTTAAATGCAGCAAATGAGATAGCAGTTGATAAATTTTTGCAAGGTAAGATAGGTTTTTTAGATATTACTAAGATATCTTTAGATGCTATTAATAGGTTTTCTACAATTAAATTACAAAATATAGATGATATATTTAATATAGACAAAGAGATAAGAAATTTTTACAATGCTTAATTTTAAAAATATTTTTTTAATTATTTTACTATGTATGCCTTTGTTTTCTATTCATTTACAAAAAAATCGTAATACTATAATGGATACAGAGCATAAGTTATTATGGCAAGATAATAAAGACAATATAAGATTTATTTTTACTCATGAACAATCATCTCAATATTGTGCAAAATTAACATTAAACAACTATACAAATTGGAGACTTCCTACTATAGAGGAGTATAAAACAATTTTAGATCTAAATAGAAAAGATGAAATAAAACTAAATAAAAAATTTTCTTTTGTAGTAAAAGATGATTATTGGACAAACGATAGAACTTGGTTAAGAAACTTTGGTAAATATGGTTATTATATTATGATAAAAAGTGGTCATACTTATTATCAAAATAGAACTTATAAAAAATATGTAAGGTGTGTAAAAGATCTATGATTTTAAGTATTGAAAGTAGCTGTGATGATAGTAGTATCGCTATAACAGAGATAAAAACAAAAAAATTGATATATCATAAAAAAATATCACAAGAGATAGACCATAGTGTTTATGGTGGTGTTGTACCAGAATTAGCAGCAAGATTACATGCAAAAACCTTACCAAAAATATTAGAAGAGACAAAAATATATTTTTCATCTTTAAAAGCTATTGCTGTAACTACGCATCCTGGTCTTAGTGTTACACTTATGGAAGGTATTGCTATGGCAAATGCTTTAAGTATTAGTTTAAATTTACCACTTTTAGAGATAAACCACCTAACTGGGCACATATATTCTTTATTTATAGAGCAAGATACACAATTGCCTTGTACTGTGCTTTTAGTATCTGGTGGTCACACTCAACTTTTAGAGGTAGAGAATTATAAAAATATTAAATTAATAGCTTCTACTATGGATGATAGCTTTGGAGAAAGTTTTGATAAAGTTTCTAAAATGTTAGACCTAGGTTATCCAGGAGGTCCAATAGTGCAACAATATGGGGAAAATGGAGATAAATCTAAATATAATTTTCCAATACCTCTTAGAAACTCTCCAAAAATAGAGTTTAGTTATAGTGGACTTAAAAATGCAGTAAGATTAGCTATTTTAAAAGAGCAAGAAAACAACCCTACTCTTTCAAAACAGATCAAAAGTGATATTTGTGCTAGTTTTCAAAAAGCTGCGATCGATCATATCACTATGAAATTAAAAAAATATTTTAAAGCAAATCCTCCAACAAATTTTGCTATTGTAGGAGGAGCTAGTGCTAATCTTCAATTACGATCAGATATAAAACAACTACTTGATAAATATAATTGCCCACTATTATTAAGTGATCTAAAATATTGCAGTGATAATGCTGCTATGATAGGTAGAGTTGCTATTGAACAAAGTTTTATTTAAAATCTTTGTTCAATATTTTAATTAAAAAAGTTATTGGCTTTTAAAATATTAATACCATCTTTTATAGAATTTACAGATACTTTAAATTTCTCTTTTATATCATCATCAAGTTTAAGTTCTATAATATTTTGTACACCCTTTGCACCTAAAACTATAGGTACTCCAACAGCCACATCACTATATCCATATTCACCATCTAATATAACTGAACTTGGCATTACAATTCTACTATCATCTAATATAGCTTCTACCATAACAGATATAGCTCTTCCTGGAGCGTAATAAGCACTAGTACCTAGATGTTTTACTATTTGAGCTCCACCATTTTTTGTCCGTTCAATAATAGCTTCCATATCATCTTTTGATACAATTTGTTCTAAAGGTACACCACCAACTGTTGAAATTTGAGGAAGAGATATCATATTTTGCCCATGATCTCCTATTACTATAGCTTTTGTTTGCCCTGCACCATAACCTACTATCTTATGGATTTGATATGCCATTCGTGAACCATCTAAGGCTCCTGCCATCCCTATTATTCTATGTCTATCCCAATTGGTTATTTTATGAGCTACATAAGTCATAACATCAAGAGGATTTGAAACACATAAAATAATAGAATTTGGAGAATATTTCATAATATTATTAATTACATCTTTCATAATCTTTGCATTTATTAAAAGTAGATCTTCCCTTGTCATATCACTTTTTCTAGGGACTCCAGCTGTAATTACTACTATATCACAATCAACAAGATCTTTCGCAGTTTTTGCAGCACTTACAATAGTGCCTTTTGGTGAATAATTTGTTGATTGAGCTATATCTATAGCTTTACCTATGGCTAAATCTGTATTAATATCATATAAAATTACCTCATGACATGTACCTAACATTGCTAAACTATAAGCAGCAGTGGCACCTACAAAACCAGCACCTACAATTCCTACTTTTCTTCCTACCATTTTCTATCCTCTTTTATCACAATTAATATAATTATATTTGTAAAGTATCATATTAATAATTAATCTTTAATTCAAGCATAATAGTAAAAAATAACTTTTATAATAAATGTTTATTTTAGTAACAATTATATTATCTTTTTTATTATATCTAAAACATCTTGTGCTGTTATTTGTTTCATACAGTTATGATGTTTTAGGGGACATACCCTTTTCATACAAGGACTACATGAGATATCTTTTCTAAGTAATATAAAATTTTTATTCATCCAAGCTGATGTTTCTTTATATCTTGTTGGTCCAAAAATAGCAATTGTTGGTATATCAAAAGCTGCTGCTACATGCATAGGTCCTGAATCATTTGTAATAAACATATCCAAAGTTGATATAAAAGATATAAGCTCATCTATAGTTGTTTTTCCTGCTAGATTTTCATAGTTTATTATATTATTTTTCTTTAATTGTTCCTCTATATCATAAGCTATATTTGTCTCATTTGGGCCACCAAATATTTTTATATTATACTCTTTTGATAATTCTATACAAACTTTTGCAAATTCTTTAGGATACCATCTTTTTGCACTACCATAAGTTGCTCCAGGATTAATACCTAATGTTCTTTTTTGTGTGTCCTTTAAAATATCCTTTGTATATATCTTTAATTTATTAGGTTTTAAAGATATTTGTAAACTATCATTAACAAACTGATTATATCTTATCACCTGATGGGTGTCATTACTACTGTCCATCCTTTTATAGATATATTTCTCTTTTGCATCTATAAAATATAATAGATATTTTGTAGTAAAATTTTTTCTAAAACTAAAAGCCATATCTATATGATCTATTTGTTTTGCCAACTTATACAGATTTATATATCTAAAACCCTCTTTTTTACTATTATCAATAATTATTTTTTCTATATTTGGATGATATTTAAATAATGCAGTTGATACAAATGAACCAAAAATAACTAATTTGCAATTAGGATATATAGATACAATATTTTCAATAGCAGGTGTACACATAACAGCATCACCTAGCCATGTTGGTATCTCTATAAATATCTTCATAAATAATATTATTTATTAGATTGTTTAATTTTTTCTATAGTTTTTGTAGTACTTTTACCATCTACAAATTGAACCAACTTTACCTCTTTTGCTATATTGCTACCTACTACTTCTTTATCTTTATAATCTCCACCTTTTACTAATACATCAGGTTGTATCACCTCTATAAGGTTTAATGGTGTTTCTTCATCAAAAATAACAACATAATCAACACTTTCTAAAGCACCTAAGATAAATGCCCTATCCTCTTGATCATTAATAGGTCTATTTATACCTTTTAATTTTTGCACACTGTTGTTAGAATTTAATCCTAAAATTAATATATCACCAAAAGATTTTGCAATATCCAAGTATTGAACATGCCCACGATGTAATATATCAAAACAACCATTTGTAAATACTATTTTTTTATTTTGCATTTTCAATGTTTTTACAATCTCTTCTATTTCTATAAAATTTTTAATATGAGATTCTATGCTACTTTTATGTAAAGAACTTTTGTACTCTTCTATCTCTTGAAGAGTTGCTGTTGCACTACCTAATTTTCCAACAACTACACCTGCTGCTAAATTTGCAAATTCTAAACTAGTTTCTATTCCATTGCCTTTAGATAAAGAATATGCAAGAGATGATATAACTGTATCTCCAGCACCAGTTACATCAAACACTTCTCTTGTTGTTGTTGGTTTTATTATTAAATTATCATCTTTATCCAAAACTGCTATACCATCTTCACTTAAAGTTATCATTGGAATCTCAACTGCTGTAATACTTTGAAGTTTTTTCAAAGCTTCTTTTAGATTATCTTTATTTATCTCCATACCAATAGCTATAGATGCCTCTTTTTTATTTGGTGTTAATAAATACGAACCTATATATTTACTATAGTCATTACCTTTTGGATCAACCAATACTTTAATATTATCGCCTAAAGCTGCAAAAAGAATTTTACTCATTAATGAATTTGTAATAACACCTTTACCATAATCAGATACAACAACAATATCAAATTGATCTATAATCTCTAAAATTTTTGTGCTTATAATTGCTTCAATTTCAGAAGATATTTTACCTTTTGTTTCATGATCATATCTTACTATTTGTTGTGCAGAAGCTATAATTCTACTTTTTTTTGTTGTTTTACGATTTTCATCATGGATTAAAAATCTTTTAACATCAAGCTGCATAAGCATTGATATTAGATCTTGTGCATTTTGATCATCACCTATTACAGATATTACAGTTACTCCACAACCTAATGCTTTAAGATTGTTTATAACATTTCCAGCACCACCTAAAGTTGTAGTTTCCTTTTCTATATCAATTACCTGTACGGGAGCTTCTGGAGATATTCTATTTGTATCTCCCCAAAGATAATGATCAATCATAAGATCACCTATTACTAAAACATTTGGTTTTTTATTTATCATCTTATATTCTCTATCTTTCTTATGTTCGATAATCTGCATTTATCTTTACATAATCATAGCCCAAATCACAACCATATGCAGTAAACGAATACTTACCTACTCCTAAATCACAACTAATTTTAAACTTATTATCTCGTAATACATTAGCAGCTTCAAGTTCAATCTCTTTTGAAAATAAAATTTCACCTTTATTGTAAACTAAAATTTCACCAAATTTTATAATTAAGCTATTTTCACTACACTCTACACCACTAGCTCCAATTGTAGAAGCTATTCTACCCCAATTTGGATCTTCACCAAAAAGAGCAGTTTTTACTAAAAGAGAATTAGATAATGCTTTAGCTACAATTTGAGCTTCTTGATATGTTTTTGCACCAGTTATCTCAAATGCTACAGATTTTTTTGCACCCTCTCCATCTGAAACTATTAATTGTGCCATATCTTCCATAACCAACTTTAAAGCTTGTGCAAATGCATCTTTATCATAACTATTTGATTTACCATTTGAAAGCAACATCACTGTATCATTTGTAGAAGTATCTCCATCTACACTTATTGCATTAAAAGTTGTAACTGTATATTTTGTTAATAACTCTTTTATATCACTTTGTGGAATATTGGCATCTGTACATATAAAACATAACATTGTTGCCAAAGAAGGATTTATCATACCTGCACCTTTTGCAAT
>Ga0256837_1002852_pt1 | contig 10311 bp, 12 predicted proteins | sample 4562384metaG_FD_185976 | JGI IMG/M metagenome (GOLD analysis project Ga0256837, IMG submission 185976) | Hydrothermal vent microbial communities from Guaymas Basin, Mexico - 4561-384 | ecosystem: Environmental > Aquatic > Marine > Hydrothermal vents | place: Mexico: Guaymas Basin | collected... | reverse complement strand
TTCAGTGATAAAATCTTTTCCCTCCGTATCAATAACTAAATAAGACATTTTTAAGCCTTTTTTGTAAAATTATAACATATTTATTTTTTATAAATATCTCCTCTATATCCTATCTCATTTATAAAACTTATAATTATTTCATTATCTTCATTTATAGAAAAAATTATTCTTATTTTTCCTTTTCTAATTCTATAAAAATTTTCATAACCTTTTAAAACTTTTAAATCTAAATTTATCTCCTCTTTTAATTTAATAATTTTAATTGCTTTTATAACTAATTCATCAACTTCTTTATCATTTAAAAAGTTATTTTTAGACAAAAATTTTAAAGCTTTTTTTGAATATACTATATCTATTTTCATATTTCATAACTTCTTTTTGAAGAATAATCAATATCAAAACATTCTTTATCTTTTAATATTTCTTTAATCTCTTTTTCTTCTTTTTTATCTATATATTCAATATTTTGTGGTAATTTTAAATCAAATGGTATCCCCTTTTCTAAACTAACTTTTGCTAAAAAAAGATTTATAGCATCACCAAAACTCAAACCAAATTGTTTAAAAACTTCTCTTGCTTCATCATAAAAATCTTTCTCTACTTTTACACTTCTATGAATTTTCATAAATCAACCTTTTTTACTACAATTATAATTCAAATAAAATATTCTGTCAAGAAAACAAATTGATTTTAATATCATCAAAACATCGAAATATTTTCTATAAACTCTATTTTATCATTATCAATAGTTATTACATCAATTTGATAAGAATTATTTAATCTATTTTTTTGTAGATATAAATTTAAAGTTTTTATAATTCTTTGGAGTTTTTTAGGAGTTACATTGTAGATAGATTGAAAATTTTTGCCACTTTTTACCTCTATAAAATGTAAAATATTATCTTTTTTAGCAATTATATCAATCTCACCAAAACGGGTATAAAAATTTCTATCAATAATCTCAAAAGATAGATTTTCTAAAAATTCAACCGCTTTTTCTTCTGATATATCTCCTTTTTGGCGAGTGTTCATCATTTACCTACACAAAAACTACTAAACATTTTGTCTAATACTTCATCGTGTTCGTAAGGTTTTGTAATTTGTGAAATTGAATAAATCGCTTCTTGAATATTGTAACTAAATAACTCTAATTCTTGTATCTCAATTAACTCAAAAGAGTTATTTATCGCTTCATAAGCTTTTGTTACCACTTCAACTTGACGATTTGAGATAAGCATATTATCTTGATAAGAATATTTATCTAAAATTTTTTCAAGTTGCTTTTCTATTTCATAATTTTCATCTTTTTGAGTTGCTTTAATTATCTCAAAACTACCAAGTTTTGTAATATTAAATCTATTTTCTAAATCTATTTTATTTAAAATAACTAAAACATCTTTATTTGTATTTTTAATAATATTTAAAATTTCTTTATCTTCTTCATCAAATTTTCTACTATTATCAAACATAGCAATCACTATATCTGCTTCATCTACTGCTTCTTTACTTTTTTGAATCCCTATTTTTTCGATTTTATCATCAGTTTTATCACGAATCCCAGCAGTATCTACAATTTTGATAATATGACTTCCGATAGTTATCTCTTCTTCAATAGTATCTCTTGTAGTCCCTGCTATATCACTAACTATCGCCCTTTCATAATCAAGTAAATTATTTAAAAGTGATGATTTACCAACATTTGGTTTTCCAATAATCGCAACTTTATAACCATTAAACATCGCTTCCCTTTTTTTAGAAGCATTTAAAGATTTTTTGAGTAATTCAGCAATTGTATAAAGTCTATTTTTAATTTGTTCAACTAAATCAAATGGTAAATCTTCTTCTGCATAATCAATATTTACCTCTACATAAGCCATAATTTCAAGTAATTGCTCTCTTATATCATTTACAAATTTAGATAAATCTCCTCGAAGTTGTTTTGAAAGAATTTTCACACTCTCTTTTGATTTACTTTCTATAAGTTTAGCTATTGCTTCTGCTTGTGAAAGGTCAATTTTTCCATTTATAAAAGCTCTTTTACTAAATTCTCCAGCCTCAGCAATTCTCGCTCCTGAATTTATAAGAGTTTCAAGTATCAATCTACTAACTGCCACACCTCCGTGACACTGAAATTCTACAATATCTTCACCGGTAAAAGAGTTTGGATTTTTAAAAAATAAAACTAATGGAATATCTATTAAATTATCTTCTAAATCATAAAATTTAGCAAGTTTGGCATATCTTGGTATAAAAGTAGTTTTTGTAAGTTTTTGGGCAATATTTAAAGCCTCATCCCCACTCATTCTAACAATCGAAATTGCCCCACTCCCATTAGCAGTGGAGATTGCTACTATTGTATCAGCCATTTTTTTTCAAAAAGTCATTTACGATGATATATTTTGTACCATCTTTATTTGTTTTTATAGCAACATATTTATGAGGAAACTCTTCTCTTAAAATTTTAAGTGCTATATATACTAAAACCCCATCAAAAGATTTAGTTTTGCATCTACCTTTTTGTTCTATTTCTCTAATAGTAGGTTCAAGAAACTTTCTCATCATCTCTTCTTGATTTTCAAGAAATGATGCGATTTCAAGTCTTGTTTTATATCCATATTTTTGAGAAATCCAAGTAAAAATCATTGTAGCAAGGGCATTATATCTATACCCTTCTTTACCTATTAAAAGTGCTGAATCTTCACCATCTATTTCAAAAAGTAGAGTTTCATCATCATAAATTTTCACATCTATATTTTTTACATCGAAACAACTTAAATCAAACAATTCATTTATCTCTTTTTGAACTAATTTTTGAACATCTTGAATAGTTAGAGGAGTTATCTCTTCATCTTTTTGTTCTATTTTTTCTTCTATATTTTTAGTTTTAGGTTCTACTTCTTGTTTCGTTTTTTCAGTTTCTAAAATTTCATTATTCACTTCTACAATAGCTAATTTACTAAAAAAGCCAAAAATCCCTTTTGAAGGAGATTGAATAACTTTAATATCTAATTCAGAAACAGATTTATCATAATATTCACTAACTTTTTGATAAACCTCTTCTAATGTTTTCGCTTCAAATCTCATTTTTTGTCTTCCTTTGGAGTTTGTTTAATAACTAACCCTTTTGCTTCCATAGATTTATTGATAATAAACTGCTGAATAAAAGATAAAATATTATTTATTGTCCAATAAAGCACAAGTCCAGCTGAGAATGTAGCCATAAAGAAAGTGAAAATTACTGGTAAAAATTTAAATACTTTCTCTTGCATAGGGTCTGTAAAGTTATTTGGTGTAATTACTTGATGAGCATACATTGTTACCCCCATTAAAACAGGTAATATAAAATATGGGTCCATTTGACTTAAATCCCCAATCCATAAAAATCCTGCACCTTTTAATTCAATAGCATTTACCAATACTCTATAAATAGCAAAGAAAATAGGGATTTGTAAAAGCATAGGCAAACATCCACCTAATGGATTTACTTTCTCTTTTTTATATAATTCCATAGTTTTAATTTGGAATTTTCTTGGGTCTTTTCCATACTTATCTTTTAATTCTTTCATTTTTGGAGCAAGAATTTTCATTTTATACATACTTGCCATACCTCTATAAGTAAGAGGGAATAAAATAAGTCTTACTAACACAACAAATAAAATAATTGCTATACCCCAGTTTTTAGTCCATTCATAAAATTTATATAAAACTACAAACATAGGTTTTGCTATAAATGTCATAATTCCATATTCTACAACTTTCGTAAGAGCTGGGTCAATATTATCAAGAGTTTTTACATATTTTGGTCCAATATACCCATTTAAATCTAAATTTTTACTACCTTCAATAAATAAAGTTGGATTTTTTTCATTATCAATAGTTTCGTATACTTTCATACCATCTTTTAGATTATATAAAAATGTTGTATAGTATTGATCAACACTTGCTGCGATTTTGATATTTTCAAAAGTTTTATTTTCACCATCACCATCATCAATCATCTCTAAACTTTCATCAGTATTTACAAGTAAAGCCCCATGAAAAGCATACATATTAACTTCTGCTTCAACTTTTCCTACTGCTAAAAAATAAGGTTTATCTTCTGATAGGTTAACTTTAATATTATAATGTCCATCTGGATAAAAAGTTATAATTTTTTGAATTGTTAGTTCTTTTAAGTTTTGTGTAATAGTAACACTTTGTGTAGTATTATTTAAAACAACCTCTTTTTTATCCACTATTACTGGTGTCAAAAAAGCTTCTTTATTTAAATTTTCATCTTTAAATCTAATTTCTATCACTTTTGGAAGTTTTTTTGAAATAATATGAAGTTTATCCCCTTTGCTATCATTAAATATATTTTTTTCTAAAATATATTGATGTATTCTCCCTAAACTATCAATTTGTATTTCAAAATTATCTGATTTTATAGTAGATATAATTTCTGATTTTAAATTTTCATTTGAAGAAATTTTTTCTATTTTTGAATCTATTTTTGAATTTATAGGAGTTTTATGAGTGGTTTCTGTCTGAGTTTGTGTTTGTGTCATTTGAGGTTGTATAAAAAAATAATCATAAGCCATAAAAAATATAAATGATATAAATGTAGCTATAAATATTCTCTTTGTCATTCCTGTATCTTGCATTCTAATCCTTTAATGTTTTAACAAGATAATAAATATCTTTTTTGTATGGAATAATAAAATATTTTATTTTAATTTTTTTTCCATAAATTAAATTTTTTGGTTTAAATTTTATTTTTGGATAATCTATTCCACCCTTAAATAATTGATTACACCTTAAAATTCTTGTAGTTGTTTGAATTGTTGATGTAAAAATATCACTATTTTCAAAAAGCCATTTTGAATATTCACTACAAGTTGGATAAAATCTACAATTATTACCTGTTAATGGTGAAATATATTTTTGATAAAATTCTATCGTTTTAGTTGTGATAAACATTTAAGTGTTTCTTTTTTTAGGATTTCAAACTTTGTATCTTTTATAGTTGGTTTTGCTAAAAACAAATACCACCCATTTTTTACATCAAAATCCCTAGCGATTACTCTTAATCGCCGTTTCATTTTGTTTCTAATAACAGCATTTCCGACTTTTTTAGAAACTACAAAAGCAAATTTTAATTCATTAGAAGGTAAAAAAATCATAACAAAAGATTTTGTATGAACTCTCTTACCTTTTTTATATATTAAATTAAATTCTGATTTTGTTTTTAGAGTAATTAAACTGCTAATTTTTTTCTACCTTTTGCTCTTCTTCTATTTAAAACTTGTCTTCCGTTTTTTGTTGCCATTCTTGCTCTAAATCCGTGAGTTCTTTTTCTACTGATTTTACTTGGTTGATATGTTCTTTTCATCATTTCTCCTTGAATTACATTTTAAGTTTGGAATTTTACTATAATTTTTATTTATTTTCAAATTTAAATTAAATTTTTCATACTAATAAATGTCTTAAATAAAATAGCAACTTTATCTTTGCTAGATTTTAGTTCTAATTCAGCACTTAATAATACTTCAAAAAACCTTAAAAATTGTTCTTCTTTTATCTTAAATGCGATTTTTTTTCTTATCTCTTCTAAATTTTTTGGAATTTGATAACCTAACACATCACGACTTACATTTTCATAACCTATATTTTTGATATGTAAATTAAACATATATAAAATTCTTATATATCTACTAAAAGATAGAATTATAGCTATTTCATCATTTCCTTCAAAAATAAGATATTCAAGCTTTTTTAAATACTCTTTTTTTAAAAACAAATCATCAAAAACATCATCAAAACTTGTTTCATTATAATTAAAAACTAATTTATCAATAATATGATTATTAACATTATCTACTAAACTTAATTTATCAATTTCATTAAATAAAAATCTATAATCAATTTTTGAAATCAAATATTTCAGATGATTTAAATCAATATTTTTTATCCCTTTTTTAGCCATATATTCATTTGCTGAAATTATTAAATCTTTTAAATCTGGTTTAAAAAATCTCACAAAATTAGTTTTAAAAGGTTTTGTTTTTACTTTTTTACTATCCCCATAGAAAAACAGATAAAAATAGTTATCCCCTACTATATTTACTAATTTATCAATATTCGCAGGAAATTTATCTGTTTTTATAATGAGAGAATTTTTATCTCCAAAAAGAGAATTTTGAGAAAGGTGAGATTTTGCTTTTTCAAAATCATATTCATCAAAATATAATTTTAAAATATTTGTATTTTTAATATTATTTTCAATCTGTTTAGTATAAATATCTACAAAAAATTCATCTCCATAAAAGAGAAAAAAATTAGGAAGTTTTTGTAATTTTTTAAATTCCCATAATTTCATTTAAGTTCTTTTATTCTTTCAATTACACTTGGATGTGAATGATACATAAGACTATAAATTTTACTTGATTTTGGAAATGCTTTGTTTTCAGTTACAAGTTTTATAAGTGCCGTTTTTAGATGTTTTGCTTCTGTTAATGTAGCAGCCATTTTATCTGCTTCAAATTCATTATGACGACTTATTAAATTCATAATAGGACTAAGTAAATAAAAATAAACTTCACTTATAATAAATCCTAAAACTAAAATATTACCAGCAGTTTTTTCGATTTTCATCTCTTCAAATAAACCATTAGGTAAATTACCCATTATGAAAAACAATCCAAACATCATAATCCCTATCATTAAAATATTTTTAATAATATCTTTGTGTTTGAAATGTCCAAGTTCATGTCCTAAAACTGCTAAAATTTCATTATGAGAAAGTTTTTCTATCAAAGTATCAAATAAAACTACTCTTTTTGTTTTACCAAGTCCTCCAAAAAAAGCATTTAATCTTCCATCTCTTTTAGAAGCATCCATTATAAAAATTCCACTTGCTTTAAATCCAACTTTTTCCATAATATTTTCAATATTTTGTTTTAAATTTTCATTTTCAAGAGGGGTAAATTTATTAAAAATAGTCATAAAATAAGGTAATAATAAGTTTATTAAAATCACAATAACAAAAACAAATCCAAACCCTATAAGCCACCAATTTTCAAAACTATTTATAAAATAGATTAACCCATAAAAAATTACCCCCCCTATTACTACAAAAAGGGCGATTTTTTTAATCTCATCAATAACAAAAAGTTTCCAACTGGACTTATTAAACCCAAAGTTTTTATCTACTACTTTTTTATAAATTGAAATAGGAAGTCCTATTAAATACACAATTCCAAAATAACTAAAAATAGTTATCAAATCATTTTGGTTATCAAAATAATTTATAAGCCAAAGCCCACCAAAACTCAAAACAACTACGACAAAAAGGGAAGAAAAAGCATCAAAAATATCGATAATTTTTTGATACACCGCATAAAGACCTGCTTCTATATAATCTGTTTTATTCATTAAAACTGCTTCTTTATTAACCTCTTCTTTGATATAAAGAGATTCATAAATATCAAGTCCTACTCTAAAAGAGATATATACGGTAAAAATTGTAAGAAATCCTATTAACATAAAACCACCTTTTTTTTGTGTAATTATATCAAATTTATCTTACAACTACATTACAATAATCTAACTCAAATTACTAGTTTATAATTAACTCTAAAAAACACAAAAACTCCTTAAAAAAGGAAACTCTTATCGAATAAGAATAATATTTTGCCTATTTTAAATAGCAATTTTGATTAATCTATTAAAAAGAATAAGTAAATTGTAATATTACCCTATCATTATCTTGCCATTTCCCGTAGTAACTTTTTGTATCACCATTAAATGTTTCAACTGCAAATTCACCAACAAAACCATCAATTATTGTATATTTTGTTCCAAATTTTTGATATCTTCCACTATCTTTATTTTGTTCAATTTCTAATCTAAAATTTCCAAAATATGTAAGAGACCATTTGTGATTTATTTCAGCATCAACTTTTACCAAAATATCATTTTTTGGAGCTCTTTGTTTTTCAGAAGGTCTATATGTAATGTCTTCATTATAAGAGTTTGTTTTTATCTCTTTTACATATTCCACAGTCATATCTATTTTATTAAATCCAACTTTATCAACAAATTTATCAAGTGTATAAGTAGCCCCACCAACTGCTGAAATAAAATTATCATCTCTTGATGAAATAGAATGTTGATAATAAGCTTCTCCATGAACTTCTAATTTTTTATAAGTTGTAGAAAATCCTAAACTTGTATAAAAAACATTAGGATGAGTTTCTTCATATACATTTGCTTCATCTGTATAAGCTAAAATAGTATATAAAGAAGGTCCATATCCCACATCCATCATAATATCTATTCCATTATCAAACAATATTTGAGTAGATTTAAATTTTAATAAAACCCTAACCGCATTTTCTTTATCTAAAATTATTTTCGCATTTGCTGGGACGATAAAGTTATTTGAATTACTTTGTGAATCATTCCCACTCCATCTACTTCTTGGAGAAAATGTTTTTGAATTTGAAATTACAGGGAAAAATACTATCCCATAACTACTATTTTCTGTATAATATTCAAATTCTCCTAACCACACCCCTATTGTATAAGGGTCTAATGGGTCAGGTGAAAGAGCCAAATTATATATATCAGAAGGAGAATAAAGGGTAGATACACCAACTTTAAAAACCTTTTTACCTAAAATAATATCATAATTATCACTACTTCTAATTCCATAAAATTCCTTAATACCAGCAATTGGAACTTCTTTATTCATATCTCTAAATTCATCAAAAACTTTATCATATGAATATGTATTATGTTCTGTTCCTATTGTTGAAAAAAGAGAACTTGATATAATATAATTTCCTTTTTTAAATTTTGAATTTAATTCTAAAACTCCATCAGATTGTACTCTGTTATTATTCCTTTTTTTATAATTAGTGTTTTCTATAAATCCATACCCTCTTACTTTTAAACTACCACTAAAATTTAATGAATAACTTTTTTTAGGTTTTTCTTCAACATCATCTCCAAATTCAGAATCAAAATCATCATCAGACGATACTTGTGCTTGTGTTGTCGAGCCAAATTCAGAATCGAAATCATCATCAAAATCATCAGCATATAAAAAACTTGACACCAATAAAGAAGATAATAACAAATTTACATATTTTTTCATTTTTATTCCTTTGTAATATTTATATTTTTAATCAATGATGGTACAAAAAACAAATCAGATAAAACTGCTACAAAAATAATCAATATAGATAGAATAGCAAATTGAATTACTGGAACAAATTCAGATGTAACCAATGTAGAATACCCTAGCATTAAAGAAATTGTAGTAATCAATACAGCTCTTCCCTCTCCTCTTATAGAGTTAGTCACTGCTATATATTTATCTGTATCTTTTTTGTGTTCATATCTATACCTCATCATTAAATGGATTGTATCATCTACCACTATACCGAATGTTATAGTTGCGATAATTGCAGTTACGACATTTAATGGAATATTAAACATTCCCATCACACCAAATAAAACTATGATAGGCATCATATTACCTGCTAATATAACAAATCCTGCTTTTATACTTCTAAACACTAATGTAATAACTAAAAATACTAATATTAAAGTAGTTAAAATAGATTTAGTTTGTCCCATTGAAATAGTATCCGCAGCTTTATTTAACAATACATTTTTACCAGTAATTTCAATTTTTAATTCCGGATTTATATTTTCTTTAATAAACTTTTGTAATATCTCTTTTTGTTTATTAAACTCACTTGATGAAAAAATATTATGCCATACATCAATTTTGGCAATTTGATAAGTTTCATCTACATATTTTTTTATATCTTTTCTATGAAAAAATAGATAATATTGAGCTATCAAATTTGTATTTTTAGGCACTTTATAAAATTTCTTATTACTATCATGCCATTCTTTATTTACTAATGACAAATTATCTGCTATTGAGATAGAAAAGTTAAATCCACTTTTTTTACTTTTTATAAAAGCTTGAATTTTTTCTAATTCATGTAAATATTTCCATTTCCTAAAAGCTTTTTTATGTGGTGCTTTAACAACAATATAAAATGATTGTATCCCATTTGTATATTTTTTGAAATAATTAGCTCTTTGTTTCACATTACTATCTTCCTTAAAATAATTTAAAGTATTATTATCCAAAATAATTCTAGGAATAAAATAAGTAAATAAAACAGTAAATATTACGACTAAAAAATATACCTTTTTTGTGTGCTTTAAAAACACATTTTCTGCAAAATTCAAAATAGTTGTATAATTAATCGTAGTTTTTCTACTTGCATTGATATTCATATAATGAAG
>Ga0256837_1002849_pt1 | contig 10316 bp, 7 predicted proteins | sample 4562384metaG_FD_185976 | JGI IMG/M metagenome (GOLD analysis project Ga0256837, IMG submission 185976) | Hydrothermal vent microbial communities from Guaymas Basin, Mexico - 4561-384 | ecosystem: Environmental > Aquatic > Marine > Hydrothermal vents | place: Mexico: Guaymas Basin | collected... | reverse complement strand
GTTCTAAATAACCTAATTCTGCTGGATTTTCTTCAAATTTATCTCTAACAATAACTGCAAATACATCATGTTTTTTACTTAAAAGTTTCAAATCTATATCTCCAATAAAGTCTGAAATTATAAATAAGAGAGACTGTTTACGAACTCTACTAAATAACATATCTACAAATCCAGAGAAATCTCCCTCTTTACCAATAGATTCAAAATTCATTAAAAAATCAACTGCACTATTTACAGAATATAGCTTTTTACTTGATTTACTCTTTTGATATAATTTGTCTGCATATACTATAGATGAAAATAAATCAGAATTTTTTACTGCTGAAAATCCTAAAATAGAGACAATTTCTGCAATTAGCTCACTTTTCTGCCTTACTGTTCCAAAATAGACAGAACCATTCATCATCGTAGCTACAACAACATTTAGTTCTCTCTCCTCTTTATATATTTTGACAAAAGGTTTACCTAATTTAGCTGTTGTTTTCCAATCTATTTTCCTAACATCATCACCATAAATATATTCTCTAAGTTCTGAAAATTCAAAACCTTGCCCTTGAAAAAGAGATGCATTATTTCCTAACATACCTCCAAAAACCTGTCTACGAGTCTTTAAAATTATCTTTTTTGTTGCTTTGTTCATATCTATATTCTATGGTATTGGCACAGCTGATAAAACTTTGGAAATGATATAATCTTGTGTGATTCCTTCTGCTTGGGCTTCATAACTTAATATTATTCTATGTCTTAGTATCTCTTTGGCTATATATGCTATTTCAATCGGTGATACAAAATCTTGACCTTTTAAATATGCTACTGCTCTTGATGCTTTATACATATCAATACTTGCTCTTGGACTTGCACCAAACTCTATATATGAAGACAACTCTTCTAATCCATATTTACTAGGTTCTCTTGTCGCAAATACTAGTTCTATTATATATTTTTCTATCTCTTCATCTAAATGAATTTCCATTGCCTCTTTTCTAATACGGCTGAGGTCATCTAATGTAGCAACTTGTTCTATCTTTTCAAACCCATCATTTGCTACTCTTCTTGCTATCTCTAACTCCTCTTCTTTCGTATTATATCCAACAACTACTTTCATCATAAACCTATCTAATTGTGCTTCTGGAAGCTCATAAGCACCCTCTTGTTCTACTGGATTCTGAGTAGCCATAACTAAAAATGGTAGATCTATTTTAAATGTATCATCACCTATAGTCACTTGTCTCTCTTGCATAACTTCTAGCAGTGCTGATTGAACTTTTGCAGGAGCTCTATTTATCTCATCAGCTAATAATAAATTTGTAAATACTGGACCTTTTTTTATCTTAAAAGAATTACTTGAAGGGTCATAAATTTCTGTTCCAATAATATCTGAAGGAAGTAAATCAGGAGTAAATTGTACTCTTTTAAACTCTAAACCTAAAGTCTTTGCTAATGCATTAACAGTTGTCGTTTTAGCCAACCCTGGAACACCTTCTAATAAGATATGTCCTCTACATAAAAGACCTGCAAGTAGCCCCTCTATCATTTTTTCTTGACCAACAATAACTTTACTCATTTCTACTTTTATAGATTGAATTATTTTACTCAATGGATACTCCTCTAATCAATAAGATTTTTTTCAAATATTACTTCTAGCTAGTAAACAGATGGTAAATGAAAGTTTTTCTTGTATATTAAAGTTTAAATTTAACGACTCATAGGTATAATAGAAATTATACTTACAATATTAAGGATTATTAGATATGCCTTCCTCTCAAATTTTAATTATTTTAATTGCAATTTTGTTAATTGGAGTTTTAATATTATTGATTATTTTAAATAAAAAGTCTAAAAATATAGATGCTTTATATAAAAAAAATAAGATATTAGAACGATCATCAGAATATTCAAAAGATGGTTTACTTGTTATAACCCAAGCTAAAGAGATTATTACATTTAATGATGTAGCAAAACAACTATTTTTTTTATATAATCAAGAATTAGGAAAAGCTGTAATTTTAAAAATGAGTGATGGTAAAATGGAGAGTATTAATACACTAATAAAAGCCAATAAAGAAAGATTGGAACATTTTAAATCTTTCTCTGTTGAAGCAACTCTTCTAAAAAAAAGAACTGAAATACCTGTTAGAATTCTCTTTGAAGCATATTCTGTATCCAAAAAATCATCTGAATATGATACTATTATTATAATTAGTGATATCTCTCAAGAACTTATGGTAACAAAACATCGCCATAGAGACCTTTTAACAAATCTTCCTAATCAAAGTCAAGCTATGTTGGATATTGGTGTATTCATGAATAAAATGAATACAACAAACAAAAAATTTGGTCTTGTTCTCTTAGAAATAGATCACTTTTCTGATATAAGAGCTATTTTAGGACATATATCAACTGATCTTCTAATTGGCAAAATAGTTGAGAGCTTAAAATATTTTGCAAGAGAGATAGATAGTTCAGTCTATCAGATGACAAGAAATAATTTTTTACTTTTAATTCCAGAGATTACAACTGAAATTGAAGTCAAAGATATTATAAAAATAATTAGAAACGATTTAAGTAATCTTCTTGATAATGAAGTTACCAATATTGATTTAACTTTTTCAACAGGTGTTAGTTTTTTCCCATTAAGTGGAAATGGTATTGATATGTTGATTGATAATACATATAAAGCATTAGCAAAGGCTGAAGAGAAAGGAAATGGACATATTGTTATAGATTATGAGATGTCTCTTGATAAAGATAAGAATCATGAGTTAAAGTTATTTACTCAAATGAATGATGCTTTAGAAAATAATCAATTTGAACTATATTATCAGCCATATATTGATATGAATAGTGGTGCTATTGAGGGAGCTGAAGCATTAATTAGATGGAAGCATCCTGATAGAGGATTAATATCTCCAATAGAATTTATTCCTTTAGCTGAAAAAACAGGATTTATTATTGAACTTGGTAAATTCGTTGTTGAAGAAGCTGTTAAGCAACAAAAAAAGTGGGAATTATTTGATTTCCATAAATTACCAATAGCTATTAATCTGTCTCTTAGAGAGATTGAATCAGGTGATATGGTTGATTTTGTTGCAAAATTGTTAAATAAATATCAAATTAACCCTGCATTATTAAATTTTGAAATTACAGAAAATATTGGAATGGTGAATGCAGAAGTTGCTAAAAAGGAATTTATAGCTCTCAAAAAATTAGGTGTTTCTTTGGCACTAGATGATTTTGGAACAGGTTATGCATCTTTCTCTTATCTAAGAGATTTTCCATTAGATATATTAAAAATAGATTTGGCATTTATATCAAATATAATAGAAAATGAAGAGCATCAAAAAATAGTAAAAGCGATGGTTAACCTTGGACATAATTTTGACCTTAAAGTTATTGCAAAAGGTATCGAGGATAAAGAGACCCATGATTTAATTCAATCTTATAAATGTGATATGGCACAAGGGTATTACTTTTCTAAGCCCCTTCCTGTATTTGAATTTCAAGAATTAATAAGAAAAGAACTATAAACTAACAAAAGGAGATAAAAAATGGATTTTATAATTTTAGGTGGAGTAGTCTTTATATCAATAATTATTATTGTTGTCATGAAAAAAAGCCATAACAAGCAGATTAAAAAATGTGATGGAGAAGCTAATTTATATCGTAATGGACAAGAGTATCAAAATGATGCTATGGTTATATTTTCTAATAATGGAGAGGTAATATTTGCTAATAAATCAGCAAGAAAAATGTTTGATTTAGAGGTTCATTATCAAAATAAACGTCCAGAAAAACCAATTTTACTGAAAATAGCCGATTCAAATGATAGTAAACCTATTATTGAATGTATTATAAATCAACGAAATAAAGGTATGAATTTTTTAGAAAATACTCTAATATCTATTGGAGAAAAAAATCATAGAATAAACTTATATGTAGATAATTCCAAATGGAATTTTGATAATGATATAATCTGTGTATTTCAAGATGCAAATAGTGACTTTAAAGAGAAAGAAAATATAAAAAGATTAACCGAAACTGATATTCTTACAGAATTACCTAGTCAATTTAAAGCTCTCTTAGATATTAATAATATAGCAGTTCAATCTCAAAAACGATCCGAAAGATTTGCAGTTGCTATTTTAGATATTGCAAATTACGATAAAATTCGTACAGCAAAAGGGCATACTTATACAAATTCAATATTGAAGAAATTTGCACAATTCTTAGAAGAACAGAAACGATCTGATATGGAAATATATAGACTTGACCATAATAATTTTCTTATTCTGGTTAGTAATTTCAAACGAGAAAAACAATTACTTGAAAGTATAGAAGATATTACAAATGAAGTAACTTCAAGATTTGATATGGAAAATAGAAATGTAGCAATAATTTCATCTGTTGGATTAGTTATGTTTCCAGACCATGGAAAAAATGCAAATAAACTAATTGATAGAGCGTATATTGCATTAGAAGATGCAAATAGAAAAGGTTATGGATCAATAGTTTTATATGAAAATAGTAATAAAGAAGCTAAAAAAGATGAAATACAAATATCTCAAGAGATAAGAGCAGGACTGAAAGAAAAAGAGTTTGCTATATATTATGAACCAATATATAATTTAGAAACAAATGTTGTATCTGGAGCTCAAGTTGTATTAAAATGGCAACATCCAAGACTCGGATTAATAGATGTTAATAAATTTATAGAGGTAGCAGAGAATACTGGACAAATAATAAATCTTAATAAATTTATTATTTCAGAAGTTATTCATCAACGAAAACTTTGGAATGATTTTCATTTTAGAAATATAGAACTAATAATCACACTATCTCCTACTCAACTTCATTCTGATAAATTTATACCTAATTTAGAATCTCTTTTTAATAAAAATGATGTAGACTCTGATGATTTTACATTTGATGTATCAAGTAGTGTAGCAACTCAGGGTATGCTAGGTTGTCATAAAGAATTTGTTAAATTAAGAAAACTAGATATAGGATTAGCTATTGATAATCTATCTGTAGGATTATCTACATCAGACCAACTTCATAGTAAAATTATTAAAACTCTTAAAGTAGATGATACTCTTTTAGAGAATGCATCATCTCAAACAGTTTTAAAATCTATTATATCTCTAGCTCATTCATTAGATATAGAGGTTCGTGCAGAAAATATAAAAACTAATAATCAAGCAGAAATTATTAGTGAATTTGAATGTGACAAAGCTCATGGAAAACATTTTTCAAAACCACTTCTTGCTTTTGAACTACAAGAATTTCTACGATAAAATAAGAGTTATAAAAACTCTTATTTTACTTATTTTATTTCCAACATTCTTTCTAAAGCAATATTTGCCCACTTAGTTGTCTCTTCATCAAGAATAATCTCATTGATAGGTTTTTTATCCTCTATTGATTTTAGTGTTAAATATAAATCTTCTAATGTAGTCTCATTCATTGTAGGACATTCTGGTTTTGTTGAAGATAATACAAAAGTATTGCCATTTGGTCTCATTCTATTCACTAAATTATACTCTGTACCTACAGCAACTTTTTGTTCTGGGTCTAACTTCTTCACAAATTCTATTAATTGAGAAGTTGAACCTGAAAAATCTGATGCTTTAACAATTTTAGGATCACATTCTGGATGGACTGCTATCAAAATATCTGGGTATCTTTCTCTATAGAACTCTATATCCTCAAGAGTAAAAAGTTGATGAACTGAACAGAATCCATTAAAACATATAACATCAGCATCTTTTGGATCACACTCTCCTTCTCCAATGATGCAAGATTTCAATCCCATTGAATTTGCAAAATTTTGTCCTAAACATCTATCAGGGACAAATAATATTTTTTTACCACTTTCTAGCCCTTTTTCTATAATTTTATAAGCATTCGAACTGGTACAAACCATTCCACCCATTTGACCAACTTTAGATTTAACTGTAGCATCAGAATTTATATATGTAATTGGAAGTATATTCTCTTTTGATATACCTTTATCAACCATATATTGTATACTATCATCAAAATAACTTCCATCAATCATTCGTGCCATTGCACAACAAGCTATCTTAGGCATTAAAACTCTCTTTTCTGGAGCAATAACTTTTACACTTTGTCCCATAAACCCAACACCACAAAACACAACCCACGGATTTTTATCAGCCTTACATCTTCTTGCTAACTCTAAACTATCACCTGTAATATCACCCATCTCAAAAACTTCATCTCGTTGATAAAAGTGTGCTACGATAGTAACATTTAACTCTTTTTTCATTCTATTAATTTCTGATTTATAATTAATTAACATATTATTTCCTTAGTTCTAATAAAGGTGATTTTACCTAAAATATAATAAAATTTTGTAGTAAATCTTAGCCTTAAATTCATAATATGATTAACAACTCATTAACTCACCATTTATTTTTGATTAAAATCCTTGACATTTTTAATTAACCTATGCTATAATGTCTTTTGAAAATAAATATGTAGAAGAAAAACAAGGAGTTTTTTATGAAAAAAGGTTTATTACTATCAGTAGTAGCGTCGTCAATTCTTATGGCAGGTGGAGATCTTGCTCCAGTAGCAGCAGAACCAGTAGCAGTTCCTGTTGTTGAAGCACCAAGCATGTGGGACTTTAGTGGTCAAGCAGTAGCATATTATCAAACAGCTGATTCTTTTGGTGAAACTGAATTTGATCTTTTTGAACAAGAGCAATCAAGAGCTAATGTTGGTATTCAATTAAATGCAATTGGTAATTTAGGTAATGGTTTTGGTGCTGGTTTTCAACTAAGTGGTCTTGGTACTCTTGGTCTTCAAAGTGATGTAGTTAGTAATGTAATGCAAATGGCAGGTGACAACCTTAATGATGCTGCAATTACTAAGGCATACTTAACATGGGGTACAGAAGGTACTACTGCTAAATTTGGTCGTCAAGAACTTCCAAAATCTTTATCTCCATTTGCATGGTCTGAAGGTTGGAATGTATTTAAAAATACTTATGAAGCAGCTCTTATTGTAAATACATCTATTCCTGATACAACTTTAGTTGGTGCTTGGGTAAATAAAGCAAATACAAATGGTCTTCCAGGTAATTTAAATGATTTTAATAGAGTAAATGGTAGTGATGGTGTATATATGATTACTGCTCAAAATAAATCAGTATATGGCTTAACTTTAACTGGTTCATACTATATGGCGACTGAAATGCTTGGTGAAAAAGATTTAAATGCTGAAGACCTTTCAATTGTTTGGGGTTCTGCTGAATATACTAATAATATGTTAACTGCTGCTGTTCAGGGTGGATCAGTTATGAGTGATGCATTTAGTAATGATACAACTGCTTTTGGTGCTAAAGTTGCTGGAAATATAAATATGTTCTCTGCACAAATTGCTTTCTCTTCAGTTGATGATGGTGATATGGGTGTATTTAATGTTGGTGGTGTAAAAACTCCTCTATATACTCAAATGATTTTAAACCAAGATTTTATCGCTTCTGATGCTGATACAATCGTTGTTAAAGGTATTGTGAAAGCTCTTGGCGGTAAATTCATTGCTCAATATGGTATGACTACTATGAATTCTGTTTCTATTGAGACTGCAAAAGGTACAATAACAGCCGAACAAGATTATAATGAATTAGACCTTATTTACAAAACTAAAGTTGGTGAAAATACAACACTTCTTGCTGCTTATGTAAATCAAGATGTTGAAGGTCATGATGATGCAAACAATGTTCTTCGTTTTTGGGCAAGATATAACTTCTAAGAATACTTTTTCTTAATAGTTATACATATTTAGGATTAGGCTTTTGCCTTATCCTAAGCTTTTCTATATATTTCCCTCTATCCCTATTTTACTCAAACTCTTTTATGTTATAATCACCAAAAATTAAAGTGAATATATTTATGTCAAAAAAACTCCATTTAGTTAGTCTTGGTTGCACAAAAAATTTAGTAGATAGTGAAGTTATGTTAGGTCGTCTTCGTGACTATGAAGTTATTGATGATTCCTCTATTGCTGATGTTATTATTGTAAATACTTGTGGATTTATAGAAGCAGCAAAAGAAGAAAGTATAAACACTGTACTTAGCCTACATGAAGATAGAAAAGAAAATTCTATATTAGTTATGAGTGGATGTCTTACTGAAAGATATAAAGCAGAACTGCAAGAACAGATGCCAGAAATTGATATATTCACTGGTGTAGGTGATTATGAAAAAATAGATAGCCTTATCCAAAATAAACAAAGTACATTTAGCCCAGAAGTATATTTAGCAAATGAAGAATCAAATAGGGTAATAACTGGTTCTAATTATCATGCATATATTAAAATAGCTGAAGGCTGTAATCAACAATGTTCATTCTGTGCAATTCCTAGCTTCAAAGGAAAATTACATTCAAGAACACTAATATCTATTAAAAAAGAGGTTGAAAGTCTAGTCTCGCAAGGATTTAATGATTTCTCTTTTATATCTCAAGATAGTTCAAGTTTTGGTAGAGATATAGAACTAAGTGATGGTTTAATAGATTTGATTCAAATTATAGAAACAGTAGACGGTGTGAATAGTGCTAGAATTTTATATTTATATCCATCGACAACAACCTTTAAATTAATAGATACTATATCAGATTCTAAAATATTTCAAACATACTATGATATGCCTATTCAACATATAGACAATAGTGTATTAAAGAGTATGAAACGAGGATTTGGAGAGAAAAAAACTATAGAATTATTAGACTATATGAAACAAAAACCAAATGCTTTTATTAGAACATCTGTTATTGCAGGTCATCCAAATGAGACAGATGAACAGTTTAATAGATTATATAATTTTATGAAATATTTTGAGTTTGATAGATTTAATACATTCAATTATTCAAATGAAGAGACAACAACAGCTTTTAATATGCCACAAATAGATAATACAATAATTAATAAGAGAGCTGATATATTAGGTGAAATTGCAGAAATATCAACTCAAGCCTCTTTAGAAAAAATGATAGGGAATACAATAAATCTTGTTATAGATGGAGAAAGTGATGAACACGAATATCTTTTATCTGCAAGACCTCTAAACTGGGCAGTTGAAATAGATGGAGAGATTCTTATTAATGATACTTCTGATTTAGCTATTACCTATGGAAAACGATATAGTGCTAAAATAACAACATTAGTAGGAAATCGACTTTTAGCTACACTTATTAAAGAATTATGATAAATCAAGAGATTTTAGAATTATTATCAAATAAAAGAAATCTTTTAGCCTTTTCAGCAGGTGTTGATTCATCTGCACTCTTTTATATTTTAAGAGAGTTTAATATACCTTTTGATATTGCATTTGTAAATTATGGCTTACGAGAACAAAGTATTCAAGAAGAAAAATATACAGAAAAATTAGCTTCAAAATATAATATTAGAGCCTTTATAATAAATGCTCCTAAATGGGAAAATAACTTTGAAGCTAATGCAAGAGGGTTTAGATATAAATTCTTTCAGAAAATAATTGAAGAGTATAATTATCAAACACTAATTACAGCTCATCAATTAAACGACCAATTGGAATGGTTTTTAATGCGTTTAACAAAAGGTGCAGGTGTAGCTGAACTTTTAGGATTAAAAGATATATCAATTAGATATACAGCTAAAGAGGTAAAATATAGTCTAATCCGTCCAATATTAGATATAGGTAAAGATGAATTAATAAATTACCTAGAAAAGAATAATCATAAATATTTTATAGATGCTACTAATTTAGAAGATAAATATGAAAGAAACCTATTTAGAAATAATTTTAGTGACAAACTTCTGCTAAATTATAAAAAAGGTATTTTCAGAAGTTTTAAATATCTAAAAGAGGAAAAAGAATTACTATCTAAAGGTATTAAAATAATTTATAGTTTTAAGGAGTTAAGAGTAATATCAATAGAATTATCACATCAAAAAGTAAGAGCTGTAGATATTACATTAAAAAAACTAGGTTATCTTTTATCATCAAATCAAAGAAAAGAGATTAAAAATAAAGATTCAATAGTAATTGGTGGTGAGTGGGCGATTGTATATCAAAATAATAAATTATATATATCTCCATTCATCAATATAAAAATGCCTAAAAAATATAAAGAGTTATGCAGAGTATCATCTATGCCAATTAAAATAAGACCTTATTGTTATTCACATAATATTAAACCTATAGAAGTTATGTTTATGTAGTTATGACGGGTGTAACCTAAATAAAATAATAAATAATAATTTTAATTTAAAGCAATGATTCTAAATAAATATAATCTCACTAAAATAT
>Ga0256837_1002848_pt1 | contig 10317 bp, 14 predicted proteins | sample 4562384metaG_FD_185976 | JGI IMG/M metagenome (GOLD analysis project Ga0256837, IMG submission 185976) | Hydrothermal vent microbial communities from Guaymas Basin, Mexico - 4561-384 | ecosystem: Environmental > Aquatic > Marine > Hydrothermal vents | place: Mexico: Guaymas Basin | collected... | reverse complement strand
TCTAGTTGAGGCAGTGCTTCATCATTAATAATATGATAAATCTCATTTGCAGATTTCATTTGTAAGTATGCTGTTTTAAAGTCAGATTCTAGTGCTATTTTAGTATCTTGTTTAGCACTCTTTGTTGCTAGTACTAAAGCTCTAGCACTTTGCTCCTTTGCATCTTCAGTTCCATAGATAGGAAGAGTTAAACCTAAACCAAAAGTATAGTAGTTATCAAAATTTTTTCTTCTTGAATATCCAGCGATTAAGTTTACATCTGGATAGTTATTTAACTCCGTACTTTTTGCTATAGCTTCATTTTTCTTTATCTCTTCATCTTTTATACTTAAGTAATGGTTGTTTGCTAAACCTTTAGATAAAGATAAAACCTCTTCTAAATCATCCATTTTTAGCTCTACATGTAGAGAGTCTACTTGAGAGTTACTTAGATAAGATAGTTTTGCGTAAGCAGTTCTTATCTTCGCTGTTAATGTACTTTTTTGAATCTTCAAATCACTTAAAGTAAGTTCAGCTGACATAATCCCCATATGTTGATTATCAGATGTACTTGTATATGACTCAAAAAGTTCAATATTTTGCTTTGTTAACTCTTCATACTCACTTATAATATTATAAAGTTCTTCATACTCCCAAGCTATGTAGGCTTGATTTTTTATCTCATTTACTATGTTTACCTTAGCTTGTTCTAGTGTCTCCGCCAACACACCCTCTTGCGCCACAGACACATCTTTCATGCTATCTCTTTTACCAAAGTAGGGTAGCTTTTGTACAAAAGTTACAGTTTTTTGACTCATAGCTTGATCATCATCTATAGTGTTTTGAGTATATGTTAGAGTTGGGTTAGCAAAACTATCTGCTACACTACTTTCTTGTTTTACGGAAGAGATACGATGATTTATCGCTTCCAAAGATGGATTTTGTGATAAAGATTTTTCTATAAGCTCATCCAAACTCATAGAGTAAAGGCTTGAACTTATAATAAAGAGGATAAAAAGTAAATTTTTCATAACTATACTCTAAAAATTTATACTAGTTTTAACGCGAGATTTTCTACCCTCTTTAGGTGTTATAAAGATATGAATCTGCCACGTACCACTCATTGCTATATTTAAAGTAATTTCATACTTTCCATTACCTAGATTTTTTGCTGTAGTTTTTGACTCCATAGCTGGCATACCAGGCATTGCAGGCATAAAGGCTTTTACAGCTACGGTAGCATTTGGAGCTTTTCCTTTTTGACTTATGTCTAATACAAAAGTATTTTTACCAGTAGTTAATGGTTTCTCAGATGTGATATGAATCTTTGTTGTTCTATACTTTGCATCCTTACTAAACGCTACTGCTTGAGCTAAAGAAAAACTAAGTCCTAAAGCTAAAATAATTGTAAATATTGTTTTCATCATTTGTCCTTTTTTATATATTTAGATTATATCGGATTAAGTGTGAAGTGTTTGTGAAACATACTTTTAAGATTAGTGTGAAATTTAACAAATAAAACATATTATCAAACTCATACTTAACTCACACTCTTATTCTATAATTTTACTACACAAGAAGAAAAGGAAAATAAAATGAAAAAAATAATATTAACACTAAGTTTAGTAGCTGTAGTAGCTACATCATCATTGTTTGCAGATTCTGCTAAAGAGATTATAGAGAAAAATGGATGTATGTCTTGCCATAATATAATGGGAATGAAGGATGCACCACCATTTGCAGGAATCTCTTGGAGAAGTTCTAGATTGGGCTCTGATGCAAAAGAGACTTTAAAACATAGTATCAAAAATGGAAGTCAAGGAAAATACCCAATGTTCTCAAACACAAAAATGCCAGCTTTTTCTAACATATCTGAAAAAGATTTAGATACTTTGGCAACTTGGATATTATCCCAATCATCAAATATGAACAATAATATGATGGGAAAATGTGGCGCTGGAATGAATAGAAATTCCAATAGGTGCTGGTAATGATGTATTATGATTGTATAGGGATGAGTCCTATGATGATAGTTCCAATTCTAATGATTTTAGGATTATTATTTTTGATATACAGTTTTTTTAATAAAGAGAAACCCAAAAATAGTTTAGATATGCTAAAATCTAGATACGCTAATGGTGAAATCACAAAGGAAGAATATTATGAAATTAGGAAAAATATTTTATAAGAATATACAAATCTTACTTGGGGTGTTATTCTTGAGTTATTCAACTTTGAGTTTTGCTCAAGATAATAATATAGATGCTCAAATCAAAAATATATTGAAAGCTTCTCCAAGTGAGAAAGAACAACTTATTAAAGATTTAAAAAGTGATGTATCTGAGATAAAATACAATAATACTGAGAATAAAGACAGCTCAATTATAAGTAAAAATATTGATGAGAAGATACAAAATAGAGAATCAAAATCTATAACTATGTCTAAATGTGGAGCAGGTAAATGTGGTATGTCCACTAAAGTTAAACCGGGTAAATCCCATGGTTCTAAATGTGGAGCCTCCGCTTCAAAATGTGGTGGTGGAACTTCTCATGGTTCTAAGTGTGGTTCTGGTAAATGTGGAATGGGTAATTAAAAAAAGGATAATAAATCATGAAATATATATTAGTACTAATATTTTCTATAACAGCATTATTTGCTGTAGATGGTAGGGTTGTATTTGACAAAGATTGCTCTTCATGTCATAGATATAAAGTAAGTAAATATGACTTTGCAAAAGAAAAACATAGCCTAAAAGCACCTCCAATGAATGAGATTTCAAGAAGAATTAAAACTAGAATTAAAGTTTATAATGAAGATATACATAGATTTGCAGTAGTTTCATTTATAAAAGAGTATATTAAACACCCATCATTTGATTATTATATGTGCGATGATACGGCAATAGCTAAATTTGATATTATGCCAGCTATCACAAATCTTAGTGATGATGAATACCAAGCAGTAGCAGAATGGGTATATGATGAATATTCTATTGAGGAATATGACAAACCTATAACTAAAAAATAGATGAAAAAAATATTACTCTTAGAGGATGATTTTAGTTTAGGTGAAACTATAAGTGACCTTCTTGTAGATAATGCTTATGATGTTGATTATGTACTTAATGGTAATGATGCCATAGAACTATCGTATAAAAATAAGTATGATATGTATATATTTGATATCAATGTACCAGATATTGATGGTTTGGATATTTTAAAGAGTTTGAGAGATGCTGATGATAAGACTCCAGCAATTTTCATGAGTGCTATGACTGATTTAAAGACTGTACTAAAAGGTTTTGAAGTTGGCGCTTATGATTTTATAAAAAAACCATTTTATTCACAAGAACTAATAATAAAAGTAAACCTGAAGCTTATGCAAAATGAAGATGAAAAGATAATATACAATGATTTAGAATATTTTACTAAAGAAAAAAAACTACTAAAAAATAAAAAGATTATTCCACTTGGTGAAGTTGCTATCTTAATATTTGAACTTTTTATTAATAATATAGATAGAACTATCTTAAAAGATGAACTCTATGAATGCATGAATAATCCAAGTCCTGATGCTTTACGATTTCATATAAGTAATATAAACAAATTAACAGGTATCAATATAAAAAATATACGCGGAGTAGGATATATAATTGAGCAAAGTTGAAATAAATTCATTTATTAGAAGTATATTATTATTTTTTATATCTATGTCTATTTTGATATTATTGTTGGAAAATCATATCTATAAAGACAAGTTACAAACACATCAAAATACTTTATATACTCAAATGCAAATAGCTAGTTTAAATCTACAAAGCAAAATCTTTAATATTGATTTTGTTGAAAAAACAAAAGATAAAAAACTATACCAGTTACTTCAAGATGATGATTTTTTATATGCTTATTTTGAAATATCTGGCTCTAAAAAATATTTCTCTAAAATAACTTATCCTATTAAAAACCTAAATGCTGATATAAAGATAATACAAAATGAGCTAATAAATGAAACCATCAAAGCATTATTAATAGCTTTTATTTTGTCAATTATATTTTCTTTTTATGCATTGCACCCATTAAAGCAGTCACTAAAAATGACAAATGAGTTTATCAAAGATATATTACATGATTTTAACACACCTATATCTACGATAAGACTAAATGCAGATATATTAAAAGATTCAAATACAAAACCTGTAAATAGAATAAAAGGTGGAGTTGAAACTATTTTAAATTTACAAGATAATCTAAAAAATTATATTGATGATGAAATCGGAGAGTTTGAAGATTTTAATCTTAAAGATTTAATAGAGCAAAGGGTTGAACTACTTGTAGATATATATCCATATATAAATTTTGATATAGATATGGAATCTACAACTGTACATACATATAAAGATGGGATGATTAGAATTTTAGATAACATATTGTCAAATGCGTGTAAATATAATAAAAAAGATGGGTCTATTTTTATCTCTCTAAAAGACAATATACTAAATATTAAAGACACTGGAATCGGTATAAAAAATCCTAAAAAAGTCTTTAATAGATTTTATAAAGAAACTTCAAGAGGGCTAGGGATTGGGCTACATATTGTTGATAAACTTGCAAGAAAAATTAATATCAAAATAGAGCTAGAATCTGCCATAGGAAAAGGGAGTACTTTTCAAATAGATTTATCTAATTGCTCGAGAAGCTCAAGCTGAAACACGCACCATTATTTTGGTTTAATACACTAAGTTCGGCATGATGCTTATTAGCAATCTGTTCTGACATGTAAAGACCAATTCCTGTCCCTTTTCCTTCTTCTTTACTAGTCACATTAGCTTTAAAAATATTTTCTATAATATTTTTGGGAATACCACCTGCATTATCTTCTACTTCTAAAACTTTATATTCATTATCATCTATAAGTCTAATGGTAATCATACGGTTTTTAATATTATTATCTTCAAAAGCATCCTTAGCATTACTAATAAGATTTAAAATAAGGTGCCTTAACTCATTTTTAGAACCATATATTTGTAAAGAACCTTTTTCCTCAACATTTACCTCAATACTGTTTTTCATAAGGTCATCTTTAGCTAAAAGTAAAACATCATTAACAACTTCAATAAGCTTAAAGTCTTGCATCTTCCCATCTGGTCTAAAAAAACTTCTAAAGGTGCTTAAGGTATCTGTCATATGCGTTATTTGTCTATGTACATCTTCTTGAAAATCATCCATATATTTTTTATCAATAATTCCATCTTTATAATCTTCACTAATTAAATCTGCATACATACTCAGAGCATTAAGTGGTTGCTTCCATTGATGTGCAACTGCATCAAGCATTTCACCCATGGCTGCCATTTTTGACTGTTGAAGTAAAAGCTTTTCACTTGCCACTTCTTTTGCATGTGCTATTTTTAAGGCTTCATTACGAGCATTAAGTTTATATACCACTAACTCTATTTCACCTTTTTCTTTGGTTTGAATCATTACATTAATGTCTGTCCCACCTTCTTGAATCTGTTCGCTAATAGACATCAATGGCGAAACAATACTTTTTTTAATAAAAAAGTAACCAAGCACAGCTGTTAAAAGAGTAAATAATATGGTCATTAAAATAATCTTTTTATATAGCTCATTCATTTCAAAGAAAATAATATGATTAGGAATAGCAATAAGCATACGCCATCCAGTATGATTAAAATCATAAGAGGCAACTACTGAAGCTTCATTAAAGATAGGGTCATTTTCCAACATACTAATTGTTCTATTCATTCTATTGGTATGCAATTTATGAGCTTGTTTTTTATATAAAAGCTGTTTTAAAATAGGAATTTTCAAACTATCAATATTGTTATTAGAACTTTTTTCACTAATCTCACTAGAACTCATGACAAAGTTTCCACTACGATCCACTAAAACAAAATATTTTTCGCTAGAATTAAGTAAAGAAGAAAATACACTATTCTCACATAAACTAAACTTTATATTTAAACTTGCAACACCAATATAAGTATGATTTTTATAAATAGGTGCAAGAACGGAAATAACTTTTGTTTGGGTCAATGCATCCATATACATTTGTGTCCAATAGATTTCACCCTCTTTAAGATTACGAGCAAAAGAGTAAAACTTCATCTTTTTATAAAAAACAGACATCTTCTGTTTATAATCATCAACCTCAATAAAATCTTTATTTTTTCTTGAAAAATGGTAGATTAATGCTTCTTCTCTTCTTTTTGCCGAATTTTCATCCATCCAGATACTTCCACTAAGAATTTCTTTATTTTTACTTGCACGCAATAAATTTTTAATGATTGCTTTTGAAGAATCTACTGTAGCAACTACTGCCATCGACAAAACAACTTGCTCATTTTTTTGTTCTTCAATAAGTAGTTCACGAATAATTTCATTAGTAACTAATGTAACTTCATTTTCTGCTTTTTTAGGCAATTCTTTAATTTTTAGTAATGTAAAACTTCCCATCATTGAAAATAAAAAAAGTACACTTATTATAATAAAAAAGATAAGGTTTTTTGTTTTTAAACTATCTTGCCATCTCATAATACAGTTCTTTACTTACTTCCGCATTTTGCAGCACCACAGCGCATATTATTATTGTTAGTATTAAAGTCTGCTCCTGAAAAACCATCATACATCCACTTAGCAATTAACTCCATCTCTTTCTCACTCATTGTTTGTCCAATAGCAGGCATCAAACCAAAACGCTCAATTGCCGCTTTCATACAGTAAGCTTTATCTTTAGATGGATTTTGAATATAGTCTTTTACAAAAGAGACAAACTCATTTTTAGAATCAAATGCACTTTTTAAACGCATAACAACCATATTTATAGGTGGTGCTTTTATACTCTCATCGGATTGTTCTATACCTATTGCTTTAGCATGACAAGAAAGGCATTTATTTTTAAATATATCTTCTGTTGAAGAAGCATAAAGAAAACTAATAATACTTAAAAATAAAATAAACTGTTTTTTCATCTAAAATCCTAATTTTACAATAATCTATTTTCCATTGTTTTTATTGCATGCTTTTGCATCCTCTGAAGTTTGCCATAATCCATTGAAATTTTCATATAACCATATTGCAATACTTTCTAACTCATCCTTATTCATACCTTTGCCAATAGCTGGCATAACTCCAAAGCGTTTATATGCCATAGGCATACAATGACCTTTTTCTTGAGATGGATTTTGAATATAATCTTTTACAAAATGGATAAACTCATCTTTAGACTTTGTTTTCATTTTCAAACGCATTGAAATCATATTCATTGCAGGAGCTTTCATCCCACTTTTTTCCATTTTTCTTTTCATATCTTCTTTAAGTTTTTTTCTTTCATCTTCAGATGCGTTTTGCATTTTTTTACGCATCTCTTGTTTCTGTGACATATCCATCATTCCCTTTAGTTGATGGCAAGATATACATTTTTCTTGATAAATATTTTTAGCATCTTGAGCTAATGCAGATGTAGCACTAAGGAATAAAATTAATGCTGTAATTTTTATAATCATTCTTTTCATTTTTCTTTCCAATAAAATTAATATAATATATTATTATATAAAAATACTTAAAAACCACTATGTACTTATTTTAATTTAAAACTCCATAATATTTAGCAATAACCTATTCCTAGATCTCAAATTTATACATAAATAGCTAATAAATCAAGATTTTTGCTTGCTTTATATTTTACAATGATGTCATATTCATCACCTTGACTTTTAAATTATATTTATTATATCATACGATTATCAATTTAGCAAATTAGCTAAATAACATAAAAGGGAGAAAATGTTTAAATTACTTACAACGACAATAGCAATGGCGATAATTAGTTCAAGTGTATATGCAGTTGATTACTCACAAAGAGATAGAGTAATCAAAGTAGCAAGAGCAATAGCTGGTGAGATTACACCAGAGGAGCTTAATGAAATGCTTGAAGATGGTAAGGATGTAATAGTATTAGATATTAGAGAGATCGAGCAAAGATTTGAAGGTACTATCCCAACAATGGATAAGTATGAAGTAACTCGTGGTCAAATAGAATTTAAGATTATGAAAATGGTTCCAAATAAAGATGCTTATATTGTTGCTTTTTGTCGTGGGGGTCCAAGAGGTGCCTTAGCTGCTAAAACATTAAGGGAGTTGGGTTATAAAAATGCAACAAATCTAAAAGGTGGTCTAAAAGCTTGGGCTAAAGCTGGTTATCCTGTTAAAACAGGTTTAGGACTTACTGTAATTACAGAAGATGAATTTTAAGATGAAATCTTTATTCTTTGTTCTTGGCTTACTTTTTAGTACTCTACTATTTTCAGCACCGCAGTCACCAACAGAAGCACCAGATGGTGTTGAAAAAGCAACACCTCAAGACTTAATTGATGTATTTCATAGTGGTGGACAAGTATATGATTTAAGATGGCATTATAGTGCTTATGAGTTTAGCGGCCATATACCTTTTGCTAAATATGTACCTTATACTGAGTACTCTAAAAAGAACAAAAACTTTGATATAAATAAAGATATTTGGGACTATTCTGTACTACCAAAAGATAAAGAAACTCCTATTGGTTTTTCATGCGGTGGTGTTAATTGTTGGAAGTCGTATAAACTTACAACTGAACTAGCTCGAAGAGGATATACAAATATATACTGGCTTAGAGAGGGACAAAAAGCTTGGGATGAAGCAAACCTTCCAGTTTTAAATCGTAATCCTATCCTTGAACCAATAAGAAAAATTTTTAATGGAGAGAATGAACCAACAACTTGGATAATAGATGTAGAGACTTTAAAAGATATGTATGATGATGAAGAGGACATAAAAGTTATAGACCTTAGAGATAAGGTTGAGTTTAAAAAAGGCAGACTCAAAACAGCTTTTTATGTACCAATCCAAAGACTCTTAACAAGAGATGGTCTTAAACTAATACCAGAGCCAAAACTTGAATATAAGATTATCTTAGTATCAAGGAATGGAATTTTAGCAGGTTCAGCCGCTGTACCTTTATCTGCTCTAGGTTATGATGTATATGTTCTTAAGGGTGGTATGAAAGCTTGGAATGATACTTATAAAAAAGAAAATACTGTAACAGGAGAACTTGAGGTTAATTGGACTGATGGTCCTAATAATTGGAAATCTCAAATCGTAAAGGTAAAAAAATGATATTTATACATAAAGCGACACTTACTCCATTAGAGATAGAAAAACGAATAGAAATAGATGCAAAAGCCATTAAGCTTATGATGAAAAAGCATTTTCCATTTTCACAAAATCTAGCAGAGAATGGTTTTACTATAAATGAATATGCAAGTGTATTCGAACTTTGTAAAGCACCTATTGCAGCAAAACTTTTAAACACTCAACCGGAGTTAAATGTACTAATGCCTTGTCGTATTAGTGTGTATCAAAAAGATAAAATCACATTTGTATCAACTCCTGACTTATCTGTACAATTAGATATACTAGTCTGTAATAATGAGCTAAAAGAAGAGATACTTAAACTGTATAATGATATAGTCAGTTTAATAAAAAAATACTAACAAGGAACCTTATGAAAATTAAAATTACAACATTAATATTAATAGCATTACTTTCATCAACATCACTATCTGCAAAAAAAGATGCAACTTTTTTTAAAGCATTAAAAGAAGCTAAACAAGCAGCAGGTGAAATAGCACCAAAAAAACTTATGGAAATGATTGATGACGATGAAGATGTTATTATTTTAGATATAAGAGAAAAAGAGCAAAGAGATGAAGGTTTTATCTTTGTAGAGGAAGATACACCATTAACTATTTTTCATATCACTCGTGGGAATTTAGAATGGTATATAAGCGATAAAGTGCAAGATAAAAATGCTTTTATAGTAACATATTGTCGTAATGGTGGACGTGGGGCAATGGCTGCTCAAAGGCTTAAAGAGTTAGGTTATAAGAATGCTATAAATTTAAAAGGTGGACTAAAGGGCTGGGCAAAAGCTGGTTATCCAGTAAAAACTGGCTTTGGCATAACTAAAATTATAGAGGAATAAGATATGACTACTATTATATTAAACCATCAACCATACGATGGTACGGATGTTACTATGACCAGGACTTAGTTGAAATGCTTAAAAACTATATGTAGATGATATTAATCTTCAAATATGCGCTACATGTAACGTAAGGTGTGGAATATTTAAAAATGAACCTTATTTTGATGATAAAATAATAAAATTAACTAATTAAGAAGAAGGATATTTATGCTAGATATGAGTGATAAAGTAAAAATTTTTAAAGCTTTAGGTAATGAAACAAGATTTAAAATATTTAAAAATATTTTTACTG
>Ga0256837_1002847_pt1 | contig 10321 bp, 10 predicted proteins | sample 4562384metaG_FD_185976 | JGI IMG/M metagenome (GOLD analysis project Ga0256837, IMG submission 185976) | Hydrothermal vent microbial communities from Guaymas Basin, Mexico - 4561-384 | ecosystem: Environmental > Aquatic > Marine > Hydrothermal vents | place: Mexico: Guaymas Basin | collected... | reverse complement strand
ATGGGTGAAACAAAATCTACATTAATTATTCAAGAATTTTTATCAGAATACTATAAAGATATTAGAAATGATAATTTTGCAAGAGTAGCTACTAGTGTATTTCCTATGTTAGGAATTTTAGGAACTTTCATAGCTATTGCTCACTCTATGCCTGATTTTAGAGTAGAAAATGTAGATGCCTTGGATAAAGAAATTTCGGTACTTTTATCAGGAATAGGTACAGCATTTTATGCATCTATTTATGGAATATTTTTATCTCTTTTATGGACATATTTTGAGAAAAGAGGTTCTGCTAAAGTTGATAATAACTTATATAATTTAGAGAAAGTATATAACAAACATATTTGGAAAAGAAGAGAGTTACTTAAGCATGAACATCAGCAAAGTGAATTTAGAGATCAACTTATTGTAAATACACTAAAAGAGACATTTAACTTAGATTTTATTAAAGAGTTAACTGAACATCATATAGAGAGTTATAAAACAGTTGTGGCAGAGACAAATAAAAACTTTAATATACTAAAAAATGATATGAAAATAGTATCAAAAGAGCTTCAAGATACTATTAGTATGGTAGAAGATAGACAAGAATCTATAAATGCTGTATCACAAATAAAAACTAATATAGAAGGTTTTAATAGAAATGCACAAAAAGTAGAAGAGACTTTAAGTCATTTTGATAATTCTGTAGATAGAACCTTTGTAAAAATAGATAATGAAGTTGGCGAAGTTGTTGAAAAATTATCTGAATTTGCTTTAGTAATTAGTGAACAAAATAGAGAAATACAAGAGAGTCTAAGACTTCAAAAGCTAGAAAATAGCAATCATCAATAAGGAGTTTTTTTATGTTTAGAAAAAAAGAGTCTGTAGAAGATAGTAATTTTTGGATATCTTATGCAGATTTAATGGCAGGATTGCTATTTGTTTTTATCCTTTTAATTGGAATGATTGTATCAAAATCTATTATATTAAAAAGTAATTTACATGATAGAGAGGATAAACTAGAGAATACGCAAAAAAACTTAGAAGATAAATTAAGTAAAGTTGATAAATTAAAAATAGAAGTAAAGGAAAAAGATGAACTTGCTAAAGGACAAGATGAGACACTTACTTTAAAAGATAAAGAGATAATATTCAAAGATGAAGAGATACAAAAACTAAATAAACTGCTATTGAAAGCAAATACAGAAAAAGATAACCTAAATGGTAAAATTGTAATAGTTCAAAATCTTTTAGAAAGTTCTAAAGAAAATATATTTAATAGAGATAAAAGTATTGAGAATTATGAGAATAAGATTATAATTTTATCAAATCAAGTGACAGAACAGAATAGTACACTTAAATTAAAAGATGAAGAGATGCTACAAATTATGAATGCTCTTGATGAAAAGGCTACGAAATATAATTTAATAGTAGCAAATCTTCAAAGTCAGAAGGCTAAGATTAAAAGTTTGACAGGAATTAAAATAAAAGTAATATCAGCTCTTAAAAAAGCTTTAGGTAATAATATTGCTATAAATCCTAAAAATGGTTCATTAAGATTATCTTCTAATATTCTTTTTGATAAAGGTAGTGCCTTGTTAAAATCAGAATCACAAGATAAAATAAAAGAAGCGTTTGAAAAATATATTGGTGAATTATTAACAAACAAAGATATTAAATCCCATTTAGATAGAATAATTGTAGAAGGTCATACAGATAGTGATGGAACATATTTACGAAATTTAGAGTTATCACAAGAGAGAGCATTTGAAGTTATGACATATATTTTAAGTTTAGATTTTTCCAAAAAACATAATTTAAAATCTCTAATCACTGCTACAGGTCGTTCATACCTTGATATAATCAAAGTTAATGGTATTGAGGATAAGGATGCATCAAGAAGAATTGATATTAAATTTAGACTTAAAAATCAAGATGCAATGGAAGAAATAGAGAAGGTATTAGATGCCAAATAATTTTGAACCAATAAAAATTAAAAAGGCAAAAGATAACTTAACTAAGAATTTAGAGATTGCAAAAGAGAATAAATATATAGATGAAGATAATAAAAAACAAAATATATTTATGCTTTTGATGCAACTATGGTATAGAATTTTTAGGGGATAGATTTGTCAAAAATAGATTGATACTAAGTTTATTTCTGAAAAGATGATGATATGATACTCATAAATTCATCTTTTGTTTTTTTCTCTTTTTTAAATATCCCTCGAAGTGCTGAAGTGACTGTTGTAGAACAAATCTTCTGTACACCTCTCATCTCCATACACATATGTCTAGCATCAATCACTACAGCTACACCTTTTGGATTTACAGCTTCATTAATTGCATCTGCTATCTGTTCTGTTAATTGCTCTTGGATTTGTAATCTTCTTGAAAATACATCAACAACTCTTGGTATTTTAGATAAACCTACCACTTTTCCATTTGGGATATATGCCACATGAGCTTTTCCAATAATAGGTAACATATGATGTTCACAAGTTGAATATAACTCTATATCTTTCACTATGACCATCTCATTATTTGTGCTTGTAAAGAGTGCTTTTCTCATGATTTCTATAGGGTCTTGGTCATATCCACTACACATAAATTCCCATGCTTTAGTAACTCTTTTAGGGGTATCAAGTAACCCTTCTCTTGAAGGATCTTCTCCAATATATTCTAACACTTTTCTTATAGAATCTTCCACTATAATACCTTTTTATTTAAACTTATATTAATCTGTATTTTACACTTGTAAATCTGAATATAAGTTTAAAGAATTAAAGCACTAATTACTAAATAAAACTAGGTGCATCATTTGCGAATAGGATTAAATCTCCTACTTCTGTTTGAATTACTAATATCTCTTCCATATCAGATTTATTTTTTAATCTTACAAATTTATTTTCATCAACTTCTCTTTGAAAGATTGGACAGTTTAAATCACCTGATACTATTATTATGTCAAATATTTCGTTAACTTTTTTTGCAACTTGAATATTTAACTCATCATTGGCTTCTATTAATCCAGGAGTAATTATTACTTTTCTTCCTTGATATGTTTTTGCTAATTCAAATGATGCCATCATTCCATCTATATTCCCATTAAAACTGTCATCTAAAATAATTTTTCCACCAGCATCTATTCTTTGTAATCTATGAGGAACTTGTTTAAGAGTTTTGAATCTTTCGATAATAGTTTTGTCATTTAACCCTAAAGCTTTTGCTACTTTTACAATTGCTGTCAAGTTTATTGCATTAAACGAACCTAATAGATTAGTTGAATATTCGATTTCATCTATTTTAAATGAAGTTCCATCAAGTGATGCTTTTATATCAAAGATTTCATCTCCAAACTTATGAATTTTATCGCTAGGATTTATATTTGCACTATTATGTATCCATGCTTCTTTTAATCTATTACTTTGGATAATCTCCATTTTAGTATTTCTAATATTCTCTAGGCTCTTAAAATATTCTATATGTGCAGAACCTATTTTTCCTACAATTGCATAATGTGGATTTATGAATGTAGAAATCTCAGATATATCGCCCTTTTCTCTAGCACCCATCTCTACAATATAAACTTCTGTATCATCAGGAAGTTTTTGATTTATGTCTGCAACTATACCTCCAAATGTATTAATAGAGCGTGGAGTAGCATAAGTTCTATATTTTTCTTTTAGGGTTTCTTCTAAATAATTTTTAATACTAGTTTTTCCATAACTAGCTGTTATACCTATAATAATTAATTTATCCATACGCTTTATTTTTTTATCTGCCATTTTTACAAAACTACTAAATATCATTTTTTCCGTAAGCCATGATACTCCTAATGCTAACATTAAAGGTATAAATATGGTAAATGCTTTAAATATAAAAGTTATAAATATAGCAAAGCCCAATAAAGCCATAAAAAATCGTTTAATTCTAGCTGTAAATACAAGTTTTTTATCCAGACCTTTTATCCAAAATATAAATAATATTATATAAAATAATACAACAATAAATCCATATTTCTTATTTGTTATGGCAGATATTAACTCATAAGAGACAAATGGGATTAAAAAATATATGAAGTGCCACCATACTTTTGTATGATGAAATATTACTCTTTTTAGTCTGTAGCTATACCATTGCATATTTGTTATAAAATAGTAACCTATCATTGATATAAATATTAAATAAGCTATTGTATTAAGATATATCATTTAAAAAGCTCCTTGTTATTGTATCTGAAATAAATTTGCTGTATTTTAAAAAGAAAAAATGGTCTCCATCAAGTGTATATAACTTGCTATGTGGTAAAAGTTCTTCTATTTTAGTAGCAGTCCAGAGAGGTGTTGCAGTATCATATTTCCCCCAGAATAAAATAGCTTGACTATATGAATTTTTAAAATTATCTTCAAATTTTTCATCTACAATATGCTTGAATGTTTGATACATATTATGATTCATGCCTTTCACATCACTACTTCTAAAAATATTGGTAAATCCTTTTAATCCTAAAGCTTTTAGAGTCTTGCTCATAGCTATTTTAAATTTTACTTTTATAGGTTTAGGAACTAAAATACCAGATGATGATAAAAGAACTAAGTTTGGACTATCCATTAAAGTAGCAACTTTTCCACCAAATGAATGACCCATAATAATATATGCTTTAGTATGTATTTGATTTAAAAATCTTTGTATGATTATTGCATAATCTCTTGTTTCTAAGACCATGTCATTACTACTTTTCCCAAATCCAGGCATATCAATATAGATATGTTTCAATTTTTTAAGAGTTGTGCCAAATGCTTTTTTCATAATCTCTTTATTGCTTCCCCAACCATGTAGGATAACAATAGCCTCTTGTTTTGATGGATTTACTATTTCATAGGATATAGTAAATCTCTTCTCTTCGTAATAAATTTCTCGTGATGCCATAAGTTTGCCAATATATATAAGATAATAGTGTGATTTTATCATAAATTTTACTATTTTATATACTTCATTGATGAAAATAGGGTAGAATAATAGAAATATTATTTTATAAAAGGATAAAGAATGAAAGTATTACTTATTAAAGATGTTAAATCATTAGGAAAAACTGGAGAAATTAAAGATGTAAAAGATGGATATGGTCAAAACTTTTTAATTGCTAAAGGTTTGGCAAAATTAGCAACGCCAGAGATTGTTAAGAATTGGAAAGCTGAGCAAGAGAGAGTAGCAAAGCAGTTAACAGATGATTTAGAAAGATTAGCAAAAGAGAAAAAAGTATTTGAAGATGCTATTATTAGAATAGAGAAGCCATTAGCACCAGTTGGTATCAAAGGTTCGGTTGGAAATGCAGATATATCTAAAGCAATTAAAGAGCAGTTAAATATAGACTTAGACAAAAAACATATTAATCTTAAAAGAGCAATTAAATCAACAGGTATCCATGATGTAGATGCAAAACTAGGTCATGGGATTCATGCTACTTTAAAAGTTGAAGTAGTAGGAGTTTAATAGTGTTTCACGCTACAACTATATTGGCATATAAAGGCAAAAATAAAGCAGTTATCGGTGGAGATGGTCAAGTCACATTTGGAGATACCGTATTAAAAGGTAATGCAACTAAAATTCGTAGACTTCATAATGGCGATGTTTTAGGTGGATTTGCAGGAAGTACAGCAGATGCTTTTAATCTTTTTGATATGTTTGAAGGATTTCTTAATGAGAAAAAAGGTGATTTATTCAGAGCAGTTATCGCATTTTCTAAGGCTTGGAGAAAAGATAAACATTTGCGTCAATTAGAAGCTATGATGATAGTTTTAAATAGAGAGCATATATTTATATTAAGTGGAACAGGTGATGTGGTCGAACCAGAAGATGGTCAGATTGCAGCTATTGGTTCAGGTGGCAATTATGCAATATCATCAGCTAGAGCTTTGGCTAAACACTCATCTCTTGATGAAGAAGTTTTAGTTGAAGAGTCTTTAAAGATTGCAGGTGATTTGTGTATATATACAAATAAAAATATTAAAATATTAAAGTTAGAAGATTAAAGGGAAGATTTGGAAAATTTAACACCAAAAGAGATTGTATCGTATTTAGATCAGTATGTTATCGGTCAGAATAATGCAAAAAAGACAATAGCAGTAGCTTTAAGAAATAGATATAGAAGAATGCAATTACCAGCAGAAATTCAACAAGATGTAATGCCTAAGAATATTCTAATGATAGGTAGTACAGGAATTGGTAAAACAGAGATTGCTAGACGATTATCTAAAATGATGGAATTACCATTTATTAAGATAGAGGCTAGTAAATATACAGAAGTTGGATTTGTTGGTAGAGATGTAGAGTCTATGATTCGAGATTTAGCATCTATCTCTTTGAAATTGGTTAGAGAGAGTCAAAACTCTAAAAATGGAGATAAGATAGAGGCATATATTGAAAATAAAATTATAGAAAAACTTCTTCCTCCTCTACCTCAAGGAGTTAGTGAACAAAAAACAGATGAGTATGAAGCTTCTTTTTTACGAATGCAAAAAAAGTTTGAGAATGGAGATTTAGACCATTTAGTTATTAAAATAGAGATGCCTACTAATAGTGTAGATATGAGCAATAGTGGATTACCTCCTCAAATGATAGATGTTCAAGAGTCAATATCAAAAGTATTGGGTGGATTAAATAAAAAAGGTAAAGAGAAAGAGGTAACTGTAAAAGAGGCAAAAACTATTTTGGCACAAGAGGCAAGTCAAGAGCTTTTTGATGAAGATAAGCTAAAAGAATTGGCTCTCAAAAGAGTAGAAGAAGGTGGTATTATATTCATTGATGAGATTGATAAAATTGCTGTTCCTTCAGGTAGTCAAGGTAGACAAGACCCAAGTAAAGAGGGAGTTCAGAGAGATTTACTTCCTATTGTAGAGGGTAGTACAGTTCAAACAAAATTAGGATTAGTAAATACAGACCATATTCTATTTATATCAGCAGGTGCTTTCCATTTAAGTAAACCTAGTGATTTGATTCCTGAACTTCAAGGTAGATTTCCGTTAAGAGTAGAATTAGATAGTTTAACGGAAGATGTATTATACAGAATATTAACTGAACCAAAAAATTCTTTAATTACACAATATAAAGCACTTATGGAAGTTGAAGGTGTTGATTTAGAATTTACTGAAGATGCATTAAGAACTATTGCATATTATTCATTTTTAGCAAATGAAAAAACAGAAGATATAGGAGCTAGACGACTTCATACTGTTATGGAGAAGATTTTGGAAGAGATTAGTTTTGAAGCAGATGAACATAGTGGAGAAATTATCAAAGTTGATGAGGTCTTAGTAAAAGATAAATTGGATAAGGTTGTTGAAGATGAAGATACTACAAGGTATATTTTATAATGAGTGATATTAAAACAAAAGCTGGATTTGTAGCAGTTGTAGGACGACCAAATTCAGGGAAAAGTACGCTTTTGAACCATTTAGTTGGAGAAAAACTAGCAATGGTATCAAAAAAGGCACAAGCTACAAGAAAAAGAATGAATATTATTGTAATGCATGATGAGACTCAAATTATTTTTGTAGATACACCAGGTATTCATAAGAAAGAGAGACTGCTTAATCAATTTATGTTAGATGAGGCTTTAAAGGCTATGGGAGATAGTGATTTAATTCTATTTTTAGCTCCTGCTACTGATAAATTAGTTGAATATGAAAAATTCTTGGCACTTCCACAGAGCCAAAATATTAAACATATTATTCTATTGACAAAAGTTGACCATATTAAAAATGGAGATTTACTTAAGAAGCTAGGTGAGTATCAAAAATATCAAGATAGATTTGAGGCTATTATTCCATTCTCTGTAAATAAGAAGATTGGTAAAAACCAGCTTTTAAATGAGATTAGTAAATATCTTCCAAACTCTCCATTTTTGTATGATACAGAGATATTAACAACAGAGAATATTAGAGATATTTATAAAGAGTTGATTAGAGAATCTATTTTTGAAAATCTAAGCGATGAGATACCTTATGAGAGTGATGTCACTATTGAAAAGATAGAAGAGAGTGATACACTTGATAAAATTTATGCCACTGTTGTTGTTGAAAAAGATACACAAAAAGGTATTATTGTCGGAAACAATGGAGAGACTATTAAGCGATTAGGTAAAACAGCTAGAAAACAGATGGAATTCTTTGCACAAAAGAAAATATATTTAAATCTATTCGTTTCTGTTAAAAAAGGTTGGAGTAAAAATGTTGACTCACTAGAAGAGTTTGGATATATCGTTTAACTAAAAAGGAAAAAATATGTCTTCTAAATTAAATATTCTAATATCTGCCTCAGAGGTTGTTCCATTTGCAAAAAGTGGTGGATTAGCTGATGTTGTAGGTGCTTTACCAAAAGCTTTACAAGAGTTAGGTCATAATGTTATAGTAATAATGCCTAGATATTATATTATTGATAAAGATAAATATTCTCTAACTCCACTTGATGGAGCATTGGGTGTTCCTATGGGTGTTATTGGTGAAGAGTGGGCAGAGATTTATGAAGGAGTTTTACCAAATAGTGAAGTGCCTGTATATTTTATAGAAAATGACCACTATTTTGGACGGAAAAATCTATATGATGAGAATGGAATAGGATTTAATGATAATGATAACCGTTTCATCTTTTTGAGTAGAGCATCTATGCAGTTAGCAAAGAAATTAGATTTTAAACCTGATATTATTCATGCAAATGATTGGCATACAGCATCTATCCCTATTATGTTAAAAACAATTTATGCTTCTGACCCACATTTTAAAAATACAGCTTCAGTATTAAGTATTCATAATCTTCAACATCAAGGGAAATTCTATAAAGGTGGTATGGATATTCTTGATATAGGTTGGGAACATTTTAATCATCATGAATTAGAAGAGTATGGTGGAATAAATCTTTTAAAAGGTGGAATAGTTCACGCAAATGCGATTAATGCAGTTAGTCACAAATATTCTGAAGAGATAAAAACAGCTGAATTTGGTTGGGGTTTGGAAGATGTGATTATTGATAATCAAGATAAACTATTTGGAATACTAAATGGTGTAGATTATGATGAGTGGAGCCCTTTAATTGATGAACTTATACCATCTAAATATGATATAGATAATTTAGATGGTAAGAAAATATGTAAAGAAGAACTTCAATCAAAATTTAATTTGCCTATAGATGAAAATATTCCATTAATTGGATTAGTTGGAAGATTAGCTGACCAAAAGGGTATAACTCTTTTAGCTGAAGCTATATGGGAAATTTTAGAGCTTGATTTACAAATAGTTTTATTAGGAACAGGAGAGGCTTGGGCTGAAGAATTCTTTTTGGATATAGCAAAAAAGTATCCCAATAAGTTCGGATGTTATATTGGATATAAAAATGATTTAGCTCACCAAATAGAAGCAGGAAGTGATTTCTTTTTAATGCCATCATTATTTGAACCTTGTGGATTAAATCAGATATATAGCCTTAGATATGGAACTCTCCCAATAGTAAGAGCTACTGGTGGATTAGATGATACAATAGATAATTATCAACCTTATACAGGGGTAGGTAATGGATTTAAATTTAATGCACCAACAGCATCAGCATTATACAACACAATAAATTGGGCAGTTGATACCTATTATAATGATAAAGATGGAATGCAAAATTTAATTCAAAATGCTATGAAAAAAAGATTTAGTTGGAAAGTAGCAGGAGAGAGTTATATTAAAATGTACGAATATGCTATTTATCGTTGTCAAAAGTAATAGGTGAACTGCACTTAAAGATATTTATATGAAAAAGTAGAATAATAACTTTTAAAGGCAAAAAAATGAACCAAACAACACACAACAAACTCGTATCTTTTATATGGAGTATAGCAGACGATTGTCTTAGAGATGTATATGTAAGGGGTAAATATAGAGATGTTATTTTGCCTATGGTTGTTTTGAGAAGGCTTGATGCTTTGCTTGAACCTACAAAAGACAAAGTGCTTGATGAGTTGAAGTTTCAAAAAGAGGAGGTGGGGCTTGTTGAGCTTGATAAAAACGGTCTCAAAGATGCTAGTGGATATGTATTTTATAATACAAGCCCTTGGACACTTCTAAAGCTACTCAACACGGCTACAAACTCCAAACAGATATTAGAGGCAAACTTTGCTGAATATCTTGAGGGTTTTAGTGCGAATGTCAAAGAGATAATAGAGAAGTTTAATCTCAAAGCCCAAATTAAACATATGGCTTCAAAAGATGTGCTTTTGGAGGTCTTAGAAAAATTTACTTCACAAAATATCAACTTAACCAATATAGAAAAGATTGATAGTGAGGGCAAAACGCTACCT
>Ga0256837_1002846_pt1 | contig 10325 bp, 11 predicted proteins | sample 4562384metaG_FD_185976 | JGI IMG/M metagenome (GOLD analysis project Ga0256837, IMG submission 185976) | Hydrothermal vent microbial communities from Guaymas Basin, Mexico - 4561-384 | ecosystem: Environmental > Aquatic > Marine > Hydrothermal vents | place: Mexico: Guaymas Basin | collected... | reverse complement strand
GCAGCTTCTTATGGTGTTAACCCACCAGATTTAAGTAATGCTGGTGTAGTTTATGATCCTAAATTTTTAGCAGCACTTATTAAAGATCCTGCTAAAGCACTTAATGTGGAACATAAATTTGACCCATCAAAAGGTAAAATGCACCCAATGGTACCATTTTATGGAGCTGGTGGAGATATTGATCAAGAGATAGCTGATATGGTAGCTTACTTACAGTCTGTGGCTGTTAAAGCAGAAGAATTAACACCTAAAGCAGCTTATGAACTTGCTTGTGGTAGATGTCATGCAGTTGGATATGAAAAATGGACTCAAATGGGTACAAAACCAGCATTTAAACATGAAAAAGATTCTTTAGCTTACGATATTAAAGTTATTGAGTATGAAGATTCTCTTAAAGCTTATATGGGTAAATTACCACCAGATTTAAGTATGTATATCCGTTCTCGTAATGAGCACTTTATCTCTACTTTAGTTGAAAATCCTCAAAACCATTTAGCTGGTACAGCAATGCCTCGTGTTGGTGTTAGTGCTGAAACTATGGAAAAAGTGATTGAGCATTTAGAAGATGCTGGTGATCCTAAAAGACATGAGAGAGCAGCAGTTGGAATGAATGTAATGATTTTTATTGTTATTTTCGCAATTTTTGCTTTTCTTTGGAAAAAACAAGTTTGGAGAGATTTACACTAAATCTTTTTAGACTTCAACTTTCTTTTAAAGGGCTAGGAGATTTTTTCTCTTAGCCTTTTTTTTTACCCAATTTTCTATTGTATAGTTGTTTATGATTAAAATAATGAGCTAAAAGAGATATTAAATAGTTTAAGTGTATCGTTAAGTTTAACTGTTGGGTTAATTGTGGTTTTAGTTATTGGATTAATTAAAAGATATGTTAATTGACAAATTAATTTAATTTTTTATTTGGGTAGTTTTTTATATTACTACTTATTGTTTTATTAATAACAATAAAATTATCAAATAAAACATAAGAGATAAATAATTTATGATGGATGTAAATATAGTTTTTGCTGTTGGAACATTCTTAACTGTGACAATATTTATTTTTGGTGTTTTAATTGTCGAAAATATAACAGATGAGTTTTATATTAAGATTCAAAACCTAGTTGTTTACTAAAAAACAGTAGCCTCTAAAACTCAAAATCAGTAAAAGTAAACAAATTGTAACTAAATTGTAATTTTTTAGTAAATTTAAACTAAATTTAAATTTCATCCTTGTATACTCGTGTTTCCAAAAGTATTATGCTAATAAAAGCAAATACAAAAACAACAGGAGAAAACAAATGAAAAAAACTTTAATTTCTTTAGCGACAGCGTCGTTAATCGCTTCATCTGCAATGGCAGCTGACAAAGGTATTGATATCGTAGTTAGTGGTCAAGCTACAGTTTACTATGAAACACACAGTGAAAATGGTAATGCTGATGATACTACAATGTTCGACCAAGATAATTCAACAGCTAATGTTGGAATTCAACTTAACTTAGGTGCTGACCTTGGTAACAACTTCACATTTGGTTCACAACTAACTTACCTTGGTACTGCTGGTTTAGAGAAAAACTTAGTAGCTGGTACTCATCAAGATGCTGATGCTGATGTTACAGAGCAAGGTGATACAACAACTGAAATTGCTTTAACTAAAATCTTCATAGCTAAAAAAATTGGTAACACTACAGTTAAAATTGGTCGTCAAGAGCTTCCTAAGTCTCTTTCTCCATTAGCTTTCTCTGAGGGTTGGAATGTTTATAAAAATACTTTCGATGCTATCTTAGTTGTAAACTCTGATATTCAAGATACTACTGTTGTAGCTGCTTATGTTTCTGGTGGAACGGGTATGACTTTACAAGATAGTGATGATTTAGTTGCTAATGTTAATGGTGGTAAGGCTGAAGTTAATGGTGAAGCTTATATGCTAACTGTTCAAAATAAATCTATCCCTATGACAACTGTAACTGGTTCTTACTATAGACTTGATAATGTTGGTGGTAATGATGCTACTGTAGTTCCTCATGATGGTACAGATACTAATGCTTATTGGTTAGATATTGCTGTTGCTGATAAATCTTTACCAATGGGTCTTAAAGTTGGTGCTCAAGCTGGTTATATAGCTACTGATGGTACTGACTTTTCTAATACAGCTGCACTTGGTTTAAGAGCTTCTTTTGTTCCTATGTCAAACTTAACTCTTAGCACAGCTTATACTACTGTGAATGCTGAAACAGATAAAGCTAATGTAGCATTTAAAAATACTGGTACAGGAATCAAAACTCCATTATTTACTCAAATGGTTTACAATCAAAATGCTATCGCTTTAGATGCTAATACTTGGATGATTAAAGGTTCTTATAATACTGGTGCTTACGGTGTTGTAACTGCTGCTTATGGTAACACAGATGCTGGTGCTAAAAATATTATGGGTGCTAATGAAGATTACCAAGAGTTCGATTTAACTTATAAAGTTAACTATGCTAATGTTCAATACTTCGCTGCATATATCTACCGTGAAATTGACAATGGTGGTAACATGAATGGTACTACTGCTACTTCAGATGTAACTGAAGATAACAGATTCCGTGTATGGGCTCGTTATAACTTCTAATTTTTGCTAAAAAAATTAAAGTAACATAAACTTTTTTCCTTCTAACTTCCCATTTTGTTGGGAAGTTGAGGAAATTTTCTTTTAACCTCTTTCCATAAACTTCACTAAAACAATACAAACAACCATTAAGATATAACATAATGAAACAATAGTTAAATATGATGATTATTTCACCATTATTAAAGATTCTATTTCCAATAAATAAGATATACTCATAGCAGATTAAAATTCAGGAGAAAATGAATGGGTAAATTTGTTAACAATACAGAAGAGTTTTTTAAATTTTGTGAAGAAAATGATGTTCAATTTGTAGATTTTAGATTTACAGATCTTAAAGGTGCTTGGCACCATATTAGTTATAGAATGAGTGCTGTAACTGCTGGTCAACTTGAAAATGGTTTACCATTTGATGGTTCATCAATCGAAGCATGGCAACCAATTAATGAATCTGATATGCTTTTAACTCCAGATGTTGGAAGTGCTTTCTTAGACCCTTTTACTGCTGACCCAACTATTATTGTATTTTGTGATGTTTATGACATCTATAAAAAACAAGCTTACGAAAGATGTCCTCGTTCTATTGCTAAAGCTGCTCTAAAACATGCTGAATCTATTGGTATTGCTGATGCTGCTTACTTTGGTCCTGAAAATGAATTTTTTATGTTTGATTCTGTAACTTTTGTTGACAACATCAATGAAGCTGGTTACAAAGTTGACACTGAAGAGGGTGAGTGGAACTCAAACAACCCATACCCAGATATGTATAATACAGGTCACAGACCAGGAACTAAGGGTGGTTACTTCCCAGTTGCTCCAACAGATTCTGCTGTAGATATGCGTGCTGAGATGATGCAAGTTCTTGAACAAGTTGGTCTTGAAGTTGTTTTAGGTCACCACGAAGTTGCTCAAGGTCAACATGAGATTGGTATAGTTTACTCTGACATCATCGGTGCTGCTGATAATGTTCAAAAATACAAATATGTTATTAAAATGATTGCTCACCTTAATGGTAAAACTGCTACATTTATGCCAAAACCAATGTTTGGTGACAATGGTAACGGTATGCATGTTCACCAATCACTTTGGAAAAATGGTAAAAACCTTTTCTATAAAGAGGGTGCTTATGGTAACCTTTCAGAGATGGCTCTTAACTATGCTGGTGGTATTTTTAAACACTCTGCAGCAGTTTCAGCATTTACTAACCCAACAACTAACTCATACAAAAGACTTTTACCAGGTTTTGAAGCACCAAGTATCTTAACTTACTCTGCTAAAAACCGTTCAGCTGCTTGTCGTATCCCTTATGGTGCTGGTGAAGGTGCTACTCGTTTAGAGATGAGATTCCCAGATTCTACTGCTTGTCCTTACTTAGCATTTGCTGTAATGATGATGGCTGGTCTTGATGGAATTAAAAATAACAATGTTCCTGTTGGTCCAATGGATGAAGATTTATATGAATTATCTCTTGATGAGATTCGTCAAAAAGGTATTCCTCAAATGCCACACACTCTTCGTGAAGCACTTGAAGGTCTTATTGGTGACCATGATTTCCTTAAACCAGTATTTTCTGATGAGTTTATTAATGCTTATCAACATTACCGTTTTGAAAGAGATGTATGGCCAGATGAAGGTCGTCCAACTGCTTACGAGTTCAAAACTACTTACCAATGTTAAGCTTTTTAGCTTAACACTTCTCTTCCACTTTTTGTGGAAGAATTCTTTTCTATACCCCTTTTTTTTTGCTATAATATATTTACTTGAGTTTTACAATATGGAGTTAATTTATGAAAATAGATATAGATACAAATTTATTGGATAATATTATTATAAACTCCAAAGATAGTGATTTAGAACTTCGTGATAACATCCATCAACTTATAGAACTCTATACAACTCAACAAAAAGAAAATGCTAAACTTCGTAAAGAAAATAATTTTTTTATGAAAAAATTCGATAAAAGACAATCTGAAAATAAAGAAAATACCAATAAAGATAGAATCATAGAACAACAGTCAAGAATGGCTGCTATGGGTGAGATGATAGACTCAGTAGCACACCAATGGAAACAACCACTAAATGCTATATCTATGATGATAGAGTTACTTAAAGCTGATTATGCTGATGGTGATGTAAATGAGTATTACATAGATGAGTTAGATTCTACTATACGGTTACAAATAGAACATATGGTAACAACTCTTGGTGAGTTTAGAAATTTTTTAAGACCATCTACAAAAAATGATACTTTTTATATGTCTAGTGTTTTAGATAACACACAGATTCTTATGAAAGATGAACTTATCTCTCAAAATATCCATATTGAGCAACATATTAATGAAAATATTAAAATTTTTGGAAATAAAAATGAGTTTAAACACCTTTTTATAAATCTAATCAATAACTCTATTGATGCTTTTAATGAAAGAAAAATTAAAGTTAGAAAAATTAAAATAGATATTTATAGAAAAGAGAATAAAACTTATATTGATGTTGAAGACAATGCTGGAGGGATTCCTAAGCAAATTATAGATAATATTTTTGAAGCAAACATAACATCAAAGCCTATTGGTAAAGGTACAGGTATAGGTTTATATATGAGTTCAAAAATTGTAACAAAAAATAATGGAAAAATTAGTGTTGAAAATAGTAATGATGGTGCTAAGTTTACAATTGTGTTACAAGACCCAATTATATAAAATATAGTTTAATATTGAAATTTATATATTTTATAAGTCATAAATAACAAAGCACTTAGCCCAATAAGTATAGACAATAATCCTAAATTCATTATAAATCCTTTAATTTTTTAATATTTTTTAGTATATGTATAAACAATAAGCAAATAATAACAGTTACTATAATTATAATACTAAATACGCTATAGACAGATATTTTATCAGTCATAGTATGATTTTTAAAAATCCATGCAATTAGTGATGTATCTATAGCAATAAGTGTAACAAATATAACTTTTAAAAAACCAATAAATTCTTTTATTTCATCTAATTTAGCCATAAAGTAATTGTACAATAAAAAGATAAATCTATTTTGCTTAACAAAGTAATATTTATAGATAAATTTTATTCATAATAGAAGTGTAACACTCTTTTACTTTTAATAATCTGCTATAATTTCATCTCAAATAGTATTCGTAAGAGTGTACTATAAATTTTAAGTTAAAAAAGGATTCATAATGAATCATAAAGTACAAAATGGTAAGTACAAAGCTTACCCACAGATTGATTTACCAAATAGACAATGGCCAACTAAAACAATTACCCAAGCTCCAAAATGGTGTAGTGTAGATTTACGAGATGGGAATCAAGCACTAATAAATCCTATGGATATGAATAAAAAACTTGAACTTTTCGCACTCTTACTAAAACTTGGCTTTAAAGAGATTGAGGTTGGTTTCCCATCTGCTTCTAAAGTTGAGTTCGATTTTTTACGCCGTTTAGTAGATGATAATTTAATTCCTGATGATGTTACAGTTCAAGTTTTAGTTCAAGCGAGAGAACATCTTATAGCTAAGACATTTGAAGCACTTAAGGGTGTAAAAAAAGCAACAGTTCATCTTTATAACTCAACATCAGTTGCTCAAAGAAAAATAGTTTTCGCTAAAACTCAAGATGAGATTATAGCTCTTGCTTTAGATGGTGTTGACTTAGTTAAAAAGTATGAGGCTCTTCATGATGGTGAGATATTTTTAGAGTATTCACCTGAGAGTTTTACGGGAACAGAGTTAGATTTTGCTGTAAAAATCTCAAATGCTGTAACTGCTAGATGGGGAATCTCAGATTCAAGAAAAGTGATTATAAACTTACCTGCCACTGTTGAGATGGCAACACCAAATGTTTATGCTGACCAGATAGAGTGGATGGGTAATCACTTAGAGAATCGTGAAAATGTAATTATCTCAACACATACTCATAATGACAGAGGAACTTCTGTTGCTGCTACTGAGTTAGCACTTTTAGCAGGTGCTGATAGAGTTGAGGGGACACTTTTAAGTAATGGTGAGAGAACAGGTAATGTAGATATTATAACTTTAGCTTTAAATATGTTAACACAAGGTGTAAACCCTGAACTTGATTTTTCAGATATAGATGAAGTTTTAGATGTTGTTGAGAGATGTACAGAAATGAGTACTCATGCCCGTCATCCTTATGTTGGTGAGTTGGTTTATACTGCTTTTTCAGGCTCTCATCAAGATGCTATAAACAAAGGTTTAGCTTACCAAAAAAATAAAGAAGATGAGTTTTGGGAAGTTCCTTACTTACCAATAGACCCCGAAGATGTTGGTAGAAGTTATGAATCTATAATTAGAATCAATTCACAATCTGGAAAGGGTGGAATAGCTTATATTTTAGAAAAAAGTTATGGTTACCAACTACCAAAAGCTATGCATCCTGAAATTGGGAAAATAGTTCAAGCTGTAACAGATGAAAAGGGTAGGGAGTTAGAAACGGAAGAGATTTTAGAGATATTTAAAGATACTTACTTTAACACTAAAGAGCATATATCTTTTGTAGACTTTGTAGCTTCATCTGATGGTATTACATCTAAATGTACTTTAACTTATAAGTACAATGGTGTTGAGATAACAGCTGATGGTTCGGGCAATGGCCCTATTGATGCTTGTAAAAAAGCTTTAATGAAAGACTACAAAAATAGTTTTAACATAAACTCTTATTCAGAACACTCTTGTGGAGAAAAAAGTAGTGCTAAAGCTGTCGCTTACATAGAGATTCAAACAGAAAAAGTGCTTTCTTGTTTTGGTGTAGGTGTAGATAACAACATAGCAATAGCTTCTATAAAAGCTATGTTTTGTGCTTTAAATAGAACTTTTAATTAGTCTGTATTTAGAGTTTATAACTTCGTATTTCACAACTGAACCGTAGGGGAGTTTTTTAAAAAAAGCCTCCTCTAGTGTTAAGTTATTTAAAATAGAATCTAAAGTTTTTATGACTCCTGAATGAGTTACAATTAAAAGATTCTTTGTATTTGTTTTAGGCAAGTATTCTAAAAAAAAGTGTTTAACTCTCCGTATAAATTCCTCTTTAGTTTCGCCACCTAAAGCATCTATAAACTGTTCAAAGTTTTCATAAACGATTCCATTTTCACTAATCTTATCAAAACTTTTCCCCTCATATTTACCCCAATATTTTTCTCTTAGTTTATCTGTAAAAGTTGGTTTAGGTGTTTTTTTAAAGTGGTTTAGTGTTTCTCTTGCTCTTTTTAGGTCAGAACAGTAAACAGAATCAAACTCTTCATTTAAAAATTGTTTTGCTAACTCTTCTGCTTGTTTATGTCCGTTTTTACTTAGAGATATATCTATATGTCCATTGTAGCAACCAATGTAATTTTCATCAACTTCGCAGTGTCTTATGAGGGTTATTGTCATATAGAAAATTTATGAGGTTTACTAATAATATAGATACCGTATATTAAAATACCTAAAGTAATAGATATGCCAATAAGTCCAATTATTTCGTTCATTATTATTGTACTCTTTTTATTGTTTCTATTTGGTCTAACTCATTTATAGCCCATTTTTTCTTTTTATACTTTTCTATAAGCAAAACTAAAATTTCAAGTTTATCACTAAGTGAAGTATCTAGTTTAGGATTTAGTTCCATAAGCTCATCAACCTTTTTTAGTGCTTTGTCATATTCTATTTCATTTCTAATAGGTTTGAAATTCATTTTACATCTCTAAATTATCTTTAATATGTTACCACAATCACATAATTAAGTAAAACCAACTCACTAACCTCTATTATAAACCCATAAATATCCCCACTAAGTCCACCCAACCTTTTTTTAAAACTACTAGCACAGATAACTAAAGTTAAAATTGAGACTAAAAATAGATTAAAATGGTTAAAAAATAGTAATGAAGCCGTAACAAAACTAAGCATAACTAAAAGTTTAGTTTTAGTAAACTCCTCTTTTGTTAGGCTAGTGATTCCTTTACTAATGTAGGGGTAAAAATAGATGGCTAAAGAACCATTTAAACGGGATAACATAAGGATAAAAGGGAGTAGATAAAAGAGTTCAAAAACTACAAATGTAGATGCTTTTAAAATTAAAAATATGGTTGTAAAAACCATACCCATACCACCAACATTGGAATCTTTCATAACCGCTATGGCTCTTTTTTTATCTACAAACAAACCATCAACAGAATCACTAAAACCATCAAGATGTAGTCCACCACTAAAAACAACTAACAAAGAGAATATAATTATATTTAGATGAAAAGCTGGAAGATAAGGGCTTAGTAAGGTGTGAATTAACCAAAGTAGTAACCCTAATATAAAACCAACTAAAGGGTAAAACATAACAGAGTAACCGTTAATCCCTTTAAAAAAGTTATGAATCTTAAAAAAAGGAAAGATTGTTAACATATTGAAAGCTAGTAGAAAACCTTTTAGAATCTTCATTTTATTTTTACACTTATCCCTGCTGTTACTTGAAAAACTTCACTACATTTTGAGGCTAAAAATTGAGAGATTTTACCACTAAGGTTTACAAACTCTCTTACAAGTTTATGTTCACTTACAACACTACAACTAACATCATTTAAAACAAACACAATGCTACAATCTAGTTTAGTAAGCTCATCTATCTCTTTAAGAATCTCATCTTCTGAGTAGTTATGATAAAGCATATTGTTTAGCCACATACTTACACACTCTATAAGAATCGTACCCTTTTCATTTTGAAGAATCTTTGCTAAATGTAGAGGTTCTTCATAAGTTATGAAGTTATCTTCCCTTTGAAGTTTATGTTGTTCTATTTTTTGTGCCATCTCAGAATCTATAAACTCTGTTGTAGCTAGGTAGATAGGTTTAGTTTTTGAGTGTTTTATGGTGTAGAGTTCAGCCTCTTTACTTTTTCCACTTTTAATTCCACCTATAAAAAGAGCTAACATAAAAAGAACTTACCTAAAGAGTGTATAGAATATACTCTATCTGCTCAACTATTTGTGAGTTTGAAAGCCCATTTGAGTAACCATAAGCTAGTGAAGCTCCTGCTCCAACACCCTCTTTTGCTTCACCCTCATCATATTTTTTTAAAACAGGAATCTCAGCATTTTCAAATGACAAATGGGAATAGATAGCATTTGGAGTAAAACTTAGTTTAGATAGAAGATTCTTTATGTCTGAATTTTTGTCATTAGCAACCCAACTTGTTGTTGCTAAAGTTATATTTTTCTCATCTATACTCATAAAATAGTCATCTTTTAGTTTGTCAATTAGAAGTAAACAAGATGCCATCTGTGTTCCACCACCTAAAACCACTTCGAATCTTTTATGAGCAGAGATTATAAAACCAGCACAAAATATAAGCATATTATCACTAACTAAAGATAGTTTCTCATTTAAACTCATAGTATCATCTATGAGAGATAGAGCTTTATTTAGAGTTTCATCTCTTATGTCATTTGGTACATCTTTAAAACTAGATGAAAAATCATCTCTAACATCATACCCACAAGCTAAAGCTGTTGTTGTGGCTGTTGTTGTTCCAGATGGTGTAGATTCCCCTAAAATTAGGTAGTTCCCTTTTAACTCATAACGGTGTCCAGCATCTAAACCTTTGTTAAAAAGTAGTTCTACATCTATGTTAGCACCTTTTGTTATAGATTCTGATGGGGAGATTCCAAATGATGAGTAGGTAGTATTTTGTGGAGTTTTTTCTAAACCTAAGT
>Ga0256837_1002845_pt1 | contig 10325 bp, 10 predicted proteins | sample 4562384metaG_FD_185976 | JGI IMG/M metagenome (GOLD analysis project Ga0256837, IMG submission 185976) | Hydrothermal vent microbial communities from Guaymas Basin, Mexico - 4561-384 | ecosystem: Environmental > Aquatic > Marine > Hydrothermal vents | place: Mexico: Guaymas Basin | collected... | reverse complement strand
TTTCTCCTGTTCTTCCCAATTATAGATCTCTTTTACTTTTTGTATATTTTGTTGCAGTTTTTCTTTATCTGATTTTAGTGCTTCTTTGACAGCTTCACTTAGACCTTGTGGAGTGTTCTCTTTAGCTACTACTCCTACTTTATAATTTTCAACCAATCTTTTCATCTCATAAAGGTTTGATACTATTACAGGTATTTCAGCCATAAGATATTCAAACATTTTGTTTGGAGAACAATAATAATGATTTAAACAATTATTTTCATAAAACAAGATTCCAAAATCAGCACTGCTTGTATAATCTAAAAGTACATCTGGAGATACTGCTGGATGAAAGTAAATATTATCATTTTTCTCTGCACTCTCTTTTACTAAATGCTCCAATGGGCCATACCCCATAAAAACGATAACACTCTTTTCATCATTTACAAGTTTAAAACTCTCAAGAAGTATCTCTATACCTCTTCCTGAGCTAAGTCCTCCTTGGTATAAAAATATTGTATTCTCTTTATCTATGTTAAAAGTTTTTCTAAATATATCTTTTTTTTCTATCTTTTTATATGGTGGTGTATTTAAAACAAGTACCGGTTTTTCTATACCATAAAGTTTTACATACTCATTTGCTATAGCATCACTTACACAGATAACCTTATCTGCATACTTTATGAGATACTTTTCTAGCATTTTTGTTAGCTTTTTTTGAATACCGCTAAGTCCATTTATCTCAGTTTCATATTCATGTGCATCATATACTATTTTTATATCTTTATTATAAAATTTTTTAATTACCACACCAATAGGAAGTGCATTTAGGTCATTACACTGTAAAATATCTACGCCTTTATATTGCTTCATAACTCTATATAAAAACTCAAAATATTTGACAATTTGCACAAATTTATTTTTTGACCAATTTTTACTAACTAATTTTACTCTATGAACTGGTATATTTTGAATCTCTTCAAACTCTTTTAAACCATCTTCCCAAAGTGCCACTACTTGTACATCATAACCAGCATTTTGTAAAGAGATATTTGTTTTTAAAACTCTACTGTCATTTTTAAAGTTATTTAATACTATTGATATTACTTTTTTCATACTCTTTTAAAACTCTCTTTTCTATTTATAGGCGCTTTTATTATTATTTTTACAAGTTTTTTAAACTGTTTCAATAAACTATAATGCCAATGGTTTGGATGAGTTAAAAACATTATAAACCTTTCATCTTTTTGTATAGCTTCAAATGGAGTTGTGCCATATTTATAACCACCATTTATCTCAATAGGCACATCACTTATATAGCAAGTTACTTTTTCTATCATCTGCTTGTTGTAAGCTTCTAGTTTTATACCTAAAAAATTATAAGTTTTTGTGTCTTCTGTAAGATAGTTATTTGGAGTTTCAACTAAGCTATTTTCATATTCTCCGTGAGAAGCTATTGTAAGACATGGGATATCAAGCAAATTTCTAAATCTATCAAGATTAGCTTTTAATATATTTAAACATCTTTGTTCCCAATTTTTAAAACTATACAATTCCTCTTTATTTTTAATCCCATTTGCTTTTACAAAATCAGCTATTGGCTCAAAATGAAGACTTGCTTCACTTCCATATTTTTCAATCTCTTTCATAAGTTTTGGCGCAAATGTAGAGTTTCTAAAATAAAAGCTACTTTTAATATCATATTTTTTTTCAACTTCAAACATCATCTTTGTTCCACTGCTAAAATGATCTACATCATGACGAAGAATAAAAAGCTTTTTAGATGTGTCATACTCCTCTTCTATATAATCTCGCAAACTTATTATCTCATAATCTTTTTCTTTAGCTAATTTTATAATCTTTTCATACTCTTTTATCCTATCATTTTTAAGATATTTTATAAAAAGTTCTAATCTATTCATTTTAACTCAGCTTTGTTTATACCTAAAATACCACAAACTTTATCAAATAACTCTTCAGTAAAATCCAAAACTTCTTTTATCTCTTCTTTTGAAGGTAAAGCTCTTTCAAAAGTAGGATATGCTTCATAAAAAAGCTTAGCACCACTTAAATTATGCCATGATTTCTCTAGCCATTCTATCGCACTAGTTTTGTTCATACCATACCTTTCCATTTTGTAAGATATCTACTTTATAAAAATAATCATCTCTTTTATAAATCTCTTTTGTAGGAGCTGATAATATATCTATACCATTGGTTTTATATTTTCTTTGAATATCGATTAACTTTTTAAATGCTTCTAATTCAAATGCTCTAATATTATGCTTATTTAATCCATCTTTTAATAAAAACAGGTCTATATCACTATCTTCATTTGGTGTGCCATAAGCATAACTTCCAAACAGTATAATCTTATCTGGATTTAGTGGTTTTAATCGCTCTACTATTAATGGTTTTAACTCTTCTATGTTTATCATCTCTCATCCTCATCAATACTATATTATTATATACTATATTAACTTACTCAAACTTATCAACTCTTCTTTATATTCTATCATTTTTAAGATATTTTATAAAAAGTTCTAATCTGCTCATTTTAACTCAAAAAGTGAATATTCTCTAAAACCAACTCTATATTTAAAAGCAGAGAGAGAATTGTTTTTTCTATTTTGCATAGTTAAATAGTTCAAATACTCTATATCATTTTCTATCATATATTCAACACATTCTTTTATCATAATATTCATAACTCCATATTTTAGATATTCTTTATGCCCTAAAATTCTATTTGTCATAGCAAAATTTCCATAAATATAAACTTCTATATATCCTATAAGCTTATCATCTAAAAATGCTCCAATAAATCTAATTTTAAAATCATCTTTATCTTGATTTTCTACTATTTTTGGAAACTCTTGATAAGCTTTATCCATTTGCCTACCTTGTCTAGTAGTTGAAGATCTATTTATCTCATATATATCATCTAATTTTTCATTCCAGTTAAATTTTTTACATTCTATACCATTTTTTTGTGCTTTTTTATTCATATTTCTTGATTTTGCACCTATAAGTTTTAGATATTCTCCTATGGTATTTGGTATTTTTATAATAGCAACTGGATGAAAATAAAAACTATACTTATCTTTTATAATACCTCCAAAAGATTTTTTAAGTGTATATTTTAAAAAATCATATTTTTCTTTATTGTTACATTGTATAGATACAATTTTATTATCTTCAATATTTGACTTATGTATAGATAAATTATATTTTTTATATTTTTGTTTAATTATAAGTTTGATTATAAAATTTGGTAATATTTTATTTAGTAACTGTTTCATATATTTCCTTATAGTTAATATTTTCTAATGCAAAAATACTTTGGTGAAATAATATTGTGCATAAACTATTATATTTCTTGGTTTGTTTTATCAAATTATTTATATTATGTATTAAAATATTTTTATCTGTAATTCTAGAACCTTTTAATCTATTATCATCCATATATATAAGAGGTCTCTCTTTAAGTTTAAGCTTCTCTCTAGTTAAGACATTAAACACACTAAATTCATCTCCTGTTCCACATCTAAAACCTTCCATATCAGCATATCCACAAGTGCTATCTACCGTCATACCATTGTCTTCCCAAATTTGCCAAGTAGCAGGTACTTCAAAACGCAAATAGTGTTCTCTCCCTTCTTTTATTGTGCATCCACATACTTTTTCTAAAAGCTCTTTTTCTCTTTTAAACTGTTCAAAATCATTATAAGCATTGTAAGATGGGTGTATCCCTATAATATGACCTCTACTTTTGATATGTTTTATTAGCTCTTTTTGCTCTTTTATATCGTATCTATTATCATACTTTGTAACTCCACCACTCATAAAGTAAAATCTACTTTTTACTCCAACTGCCTCACTTTTATTCATAAGCCAATCAAAAGTATCATAAGGGTCTTTTATCTTACCTTGTTTGATTAAAAAATACTCAGCAACTCTACTAAAAGCTAGTTTTATATCTTTTCTTTTTACTATATCACCTAAAGATACCCTTAACACTTGTTTCCAACTCTTCCATAATCTCACCTCATCCACATCATGAGTTAAGACCAATTCAAATTTTCTTTCTTTAAATACTATGCTATTGTCTAATTCTAAAAGTTGTTGTTTTAACTCTTCTACATATTCATTTACTATAGGTCTATCTAAAAATCCCTCTTTATAAGCTAAACTCTCATATGCTGGAAATCTATTATGGCTATCTCTGTTTTTATTTACATACTCTTCCCATCGTGTGAGCATAAAAAAACAGGCACTAAATATATCAAGTTCTTTTATAGATTTTGGAATATTTTTTTCATTTAAATACTCTAAATCTTTTGGGAATTTATTAAAAAAAGTATCTTTAATCTCTAAAGTTTTAGCATTAGCTAAAATAATTTCATAATTATTTGAACCTATTTCTAAACTGTAATCTAAATCTAAAAATTCATTAAAAATAATATCTAATATATATTTTCTTTCAAGTATATTGTTATTTGGTACATGAATTTTAATCATCTGTTTTCCTAGCTACAAAAACTGAATGATATGATATTTCTGATTTAATTTTACCTAATAAACTATTGTTACTATATGGTTTCAACAAAGGTAATTTTATTTTAAAATATTTATATAATCCTTGATGTATTTTTTTATAGAAAGGATAGAGAGAAAATGAGATTTCATAACCATCCTGCAAAACCACCTCAAAACCATTTTTTTCTAAAATTTCTCTATAATAATTTGCCGTATAAAATTTAACGCCTTCTAAATGTTCCATACTTTTCATTTTAAAAAAGTCTCTTTTAACAACTCTCCATAAAGTAAAAAGTGAATATTTTGTATGTGCAGTAAAAAATAAAATACCATTTGTCTTAAGAACTCTCTTAAATTCTATTATTCCATCTTCAGGATTTTTCAAATAATAAAGTACGGAGTTTGAATATATAAAATCAAAACTATTATTCTTAAATGGTAAAACATCTATGCTAGACTGCTGATACTGAAAATCTTTTGTTTCAATATTAGCAAATAAATCTACTGCGGATATATTCCTATATCCTAGACTTGACAAATAAAAAGCATAATTACCATTACCACACCCAGCATCTAATATAGATATATTTTTATTTATTGACAAATATTTTAAAATATAGTTAAGTTGAATATCATCATCTCTTAAATTAGGTTTAATAGAGAGAAGTCTATCATCATATATCTTTTTAATCTTATCTTGTTGCATCTGTAATCCAATTATTTAAATTATCTACTGCATTTAACACTTTCTCTTCAACTCTTTGCTTCATTATTTTATATACTAATAAATTTTTTTTATTTGCATAAAATTTTCTTTTTTTAATAACTTGATTTAAAATTTCTTTTGGCATATTATCTCTTGTATCTATCGCCATATCTTCAATACAAAAATATTCCATCAAATCATAATATTTAATATTCCAGCCTATGGTAATGACTGGTGTAGATGTAGATACTGCTGCTACTAAAGCATGGTATCTTGAAACAATAGCTAATTTTGAAGAAGCTATTAAACTTTTTGCTTGCATTGCATCTATATCATCCACTACAATTTGAAGACTTTGTTTTTCTTTAATAGCCAATTTTTCTAATATTTTAAAACATATTTCTCTATCACACTCCCATTTCTTATCTGAATACATATGTGGCAATAATAATATTTTATTACCTTCTTTTAGCAATTCCTTAACAATTAGCACCACACTCTCAATATGCTTTTCTCCTATACTACCTGTAACTTTTTTAGGCATAGCATATATAACTGCACTAGGAGAAATTATTACATATTCTTTTTCCTTAAAATCAATATCTTTTAAAAATTGTTGAGTCCACATATCATCTGCTTTATTTAACAATATCGCTAAATCTGGCACATCAAATACTTTACTCTTATTTTTCACTATTTCTCTACAATAGGAAGCACTATTTTTACCTCTTGCATATATAAAAGGAAGAAAATTTAACTCTTTTTTTGCAAAAAACTTGATCCTATAATCATCAAATGGACCATAAGATTGTATAAATCTAGTATAAGGTACACTATATTTTTTTGCATAATAAAAAGGACTATAATCAGACAAGCCATCTGTAACTTTATGTACACCATCACCAACATAAGATATACCATACATACTAATCACTAAGTCACTTTCCTTTATTTCTGATATAAATTTTTTATGCTGATCCAACCAATACTTCCTGTCTTTTTGATTTTTATATGCCGGTAGTTTATATTTTCCAGTTATCAATTGATATATTTTTTTTATTGGTATTTTATTAATTATATATGATGTAATTGTGCTCCGAGGAACTAATTTTTCAATTTGAAATCCCATATCCTGATAATATTTAAGCCATTTTAATTCTTGTTCCATATCTGTAGAACTAACTGCCATAGTAAAAATAGCATTTGGAAATTTTTTTCCAATCTCTGTAATTAAACTTAAAGCCATAGCTGGAGCTCCTAAGTTTCTGCTTAATGCTAACCCTGTAATTAAAATTTTCATCTATATTTTTCTCCCAATTAATTTTTTAATAATTAATTTAATAATTAATTTTATCTCTATTGCTATGTATAGATACTGTACTAATTTAAATTTCCTTTGATTTAACAATTTCTTCAAAATTGTTATTTTGAATTTATCTTTATTTGTAAAAAGTATTGGTTTTAGTTCAATTTCTTTTTCAGATACTATATGATTAGGAATAAATTCATCTTTAAAAATATTTTCTTTTGCTATACTCAAACCTAAATTTGGTGTCGCATATATATGTTGAGATTCTTCAATTTCTAATATATCCCCTTGCTCTAATAATATATTATTTAGATTTTTAACAATACTATCTCCATGTTTTGTTCTAACTATTATAATATTTGTGCCTATAGTATCAGTTCTATATTTTTTTTGCCAAGCATCACCAACAACTATATCTGCACAATATCCAATATGATCAACACAATACAAACAGTGTTTTTGTGGCATCCACTGGTCAAACATAATACTATTTTTTACTCTCTCCATAATAGTTTTTGGATTATAAACATCAAATAAAATTGATTTAGACTCGTTACTTATTCTTGTTTTTCTATATCTACCATTCTCTCTATATGTTATCTCTTTCATGTTAAAATCATTACTGTATGAAAGAAACTCCATATTTGTCCGTTGAAAAGTATATCCACATATCAAAGCAACTTTTGCATAAATTCTTTCTTTTAAATATTTAAATTTTTTTTTACTTAATAATTGTTCAATTGATGTTATTTGACAAGGGATACCAATTAGTAAATACTTTCCATTATTATTTTTAAGTAACTCTATAGCATTTTCATAATTAACATTATGATATATTGAGTTAGGCATTTTTGAAACATCAGTTATTATTTTAGGAGTATAATCTAATCCAACATCATGAGTTATTGAAATAACTCCATTAATTTTTTTAGTTTGTAATAATTCCCTTGCTAATTCTCTAATAAATCCTCCAGAACTTGAATTATGTCTTGTTCTATTATCTTTGGAATATCCATTATAAACATTTTCTATATTACCTAAATAGTTATTTTTGCTAGAATTTGCTAATTTTTCATAATCTACATTATAGCTTGGACAAACTGCAAGACAATTTTTTACTCCATTGCATTTTAAACAAAGATCATTATCTTGAACCAAAGCATCATATTTTCCTCTGTTTTCAATATATTGCATAATAATATTATCAAAAGGGCATATATGTGTACACGCACCACAACTTATACAAAGGTCATTATCTTCAATAACTTTTATACTTATCTCTGTTTCACTCATTTTTGAATCCATTTAAAAAAAATCAAATTAACTATAAAATATGTAATAAGATTTAAAAGTATATTATCATATAAAGAAATAACAAATAATAGACTCATAGGTATAAAAATCAATATTAAATACTTCATATATAATGCAGTAAAAAAGAATTTTTTTCCCCCTAATTGAATGTAGTTCCAATTACCTAAATAGATAAACATAACTATTTGAATAAAAGATATAATATAGACAGATATTAAAATATCAGTAAACACTTTATAGGCTATAAAGATACCTAAAATTTTAAATCCTGCCAAGAAAAAGTTAAACTTCATCTCCATATCAGGTCTATTTATAATAACAAATAGACTAAAACTTGCTACCACAAAATTTATATGCATAGCTAAAATTAATGGTATGAAATATTCTGTAGCTTCACTCCAGTTTTCACCAAATACGATAATAAATAACTGAGGAAATATAAATATACTAGAAAGCATAGGTAAAATAGAATACTTTATCACTTTTTCTTGTTTTGATCTTAGGGACATTAAAACATATTCTTTTGTCTCTTGAGAGTGAGATAAAAATGATTGCCAAATAGAAGCAGATAAAAACTGTTTAGGAATATTTATTATTTTATTAACAAAATAATAAATACCTACATCTTTAAATAAAAAAAATATAGAAAATAGAATATACTCTGCTTGATATGATATGGTATTAAATAATGCACCTATAGAACTCTTTTTAGGATAATCCTTATACCTCTTCCCCAAAGCAAAAATCTTCAACATCTTAATATCTACAAAAAAACGATTTCTATCCTCTTTAAAAATCATCTTTCCCAATACAAAACTTGCAATTCCATGCCCTAAAATAGTACTCCATATCAATCCACCACTGCCAAATCCACTAAATCCAAAAGCCAAGTTGGAAGAGGCTGTAGTTCCACTTTGAATGACCCTACTTGTAGCCAACCTTTTATACTCTTTTTTTCTATTACTCCAGTAGTTAAAACTCTGATAGATACCTGTAAGAAAAACAGTCAAAGGGATAAAATAGAGCCAAGATGAAATTTCAGGGTTACCTAATAAATTGGTAATTTGAGCATTAAAAAAAAAGACGATTAAAAAAGCTATAAAACTTACAAAAAAAGATATTAGAATTGACAGAGCCACTATATTAACAGCATCTTCATCTTTTTTTGGAAGCATTATTGCCAACTCATACCGTCCTGTAGCCACTACAGATATAATGGATGCCACACTCATATAGAGTGCAAATATTCCAAAATCCTCTGGAGTATAAATCCTTGTCAGAATTGGGCTTATAGCTATAGGAATGGCTTGAGCTATAGTTGTTCCTGTCATAAGAGTAAGAACATTCCTACTAAACTCTGATTTTGGTTTTAGTTTATTTAGCATTTAGTTTAATTTCTCCAATAATTCAAAAGAGTTTATATCTATATTTAGTTTACTAAAAGCAAAAACTTGATTTCCTAAATCTTTTATACTGGCTCCTAAATGATAAATATCTTCTTTATCAATGATAAAAAATCTATCATGAAACTCTTTTGTAGTTTTTAACTCTATATTTTTATACTGTTTTTCATACTTTTGAAAATCCAACTTTAATTGTTTTGAGATAGATTGCGTGTAGATTGTAAATCTTACATTTGGATACTTGCTACATAGTGTAAATATTGTATCATCTATATAATTATCTATAAGGATTATTTCACTTTTAGCACTTTTTAGCAAATCATTTATAAAAGCATAGGCATCGTATATTTGTCCATTGTAAAATATACCTTGTTTGATTTCAAATTCTGTGTTTTTTATTTTAGATTTTATTACTTGCATGTCATTTTCTAAGTTTAACAATCTCTGCTCTGTAATCTTGTGAGTATTTATAGTATATCCATTTACTATATACTCTTTTAAAATTTTAGTCGCCCATTGTCTAAAATGGATAGCTTTAAGAGAATTGACCCTATAACCTATCGCTAAAACAATATCCAAATTGTATATATTTATTATTTTTGATTGTGTTTTATTACTCATTGCTCCATGTTGAGTGGTTATTTCCATTTTGGAAACAACCATACTTTCTATGAGTTCATTTTGGTTAAATATATTTTTAATATGCTTTGAAATAGCTGGAACTTTTACATCAAAAAGCTCTGCTATCTGTTTTTGTGTGAGCCAAATTGTATCTTGTTGCACAGAAATTTTTAATTCTATCTCACCATCTTCATATACTATAATATTTTGATTTTCTAGTAAGTTTGTATTCATCTATACTATAAATTCCCTGCGATATATTTAATCTCTTCATCAGAAAGATAAGGATTCATAGGAAGACTCATAATCTCTTCCGATACTCGTTCAGATATAGGAAAATCTCCTTTTTGATATCCTAAATATTTAAAACACTCTTGCAAATGCAAAGACATAGGATAATGCACTGCTGTTGGTATTCCTGCTTCTTTTAAATGAGCTTGTACTTCATTTCTAT
>Ga0256837_1002843_pt1 | contig 10332 bp, 7 predicted proteins | sample 4562384metaG_FD_185976 | JGI IMG/M metagenome (GOLD analysis project Ga0256837, IMG submission 185976) | Hydrothermal vent microbial communities from Guaymas Basin, Mexico - 4561-384 | ecosystem: Environmental > Aquatic > Marine > Hydrothermal vents | place: Mexico: Guaymas Basin | collected... | reverse complement strand
CCTAAAGACTCCTCTACAAGTTTTGTATTCCCATGGGTGATAAAACAATCTTCATACTCAAAACTCTCAACCAATACATCTGTGATCTTTTCATCTGCCAAAAATTCAAGAAGTGCTGATCCTACGCCACCCATTTTTGAAGAATCAGAAAAGACAAACCATTTTTTATGTTTTTGTGCCATTGCACGCAACATCTCACTATCTAGAGGTTTTACAAAACGCAGATCTAAAAGTGATGGCTTATCATCAAGTAATTTGGCAGTCTCATAAGCACGCCCTACTCCATTACCATACCCTATAAAAAGAACATCTCCCTCATGAGACTCTAAAAGCTGTGATTTTGCGAGCTCAAAAGGCTGAGACTCTGGCAGAGCACTTGTATCTATAAACGCACCACGAGGATAACGTAATGAACATGGATGCTCATATTTGTGTGCAAAAACCATCGCCTGATGAAAACTCTTCTCATCACGAGGAGCAAAAAGTGTCATATTTGGTATAGCACGCAAGAAACTGATATCAAAAACACCCTGATGTGTCTCTCCATCTTCCCCGACAATACCGGCACGATCGAGTGCAAAAACTACAGGAAGATCCATCAAACAAGTATCGTGAATCACCTGATCATAAGCACGCTGTAAAAAAGTAGAGTAAATCGTACAAAATGGTTTAAAACCTTCCTTTGCAAGTGCTGCCATAGAGGTAACAGCGTGCTGTTCGGCAATGGCTACATCCCAAAAACGATCAGGATAGTTCTCAAGCAAAGGAGAGAGTCCTGTTCCACTTGGCATTGCTGCTGTTGCACCAACAATTTTTTCATCTTTTTTTGCAAGCTCTAAAAGGATTTCGGAGTAGATCTGTGTTGCACTCTTAGCACTTGCCTTTTTCAGGGAATGTCCATCTTCTAAAGCAAAAGGACCAACTCCATGCCACTTCTCCTCTTTACCCTCTGCTATCTCATACCCTTTCCCCTTAAGCGTCTGTGCATGGATAATTACCGGACGTTTAAGCTTTTTTGCCGTTTCAAAGATCTCAATTAGCTGTGCTATATTGTGTCCATCAACCGGTCCGATATAGTCTATGCCCATCTCTTCAAAAAGAATACCCGGAGTTACAAGTTTGAGTGACTCTTCCATTCTCTTGGCAATATAGCGTGCACTCTCTCCAAAATTATCGACAAAACTCTCTGTTGTCTTTTTAAAACGCTGATAAAAAGGTGAAGCCATAGCAGAAGAGAGCATACGACTTATAGCGCCTATAGGCTTGGCAATACTCATCTCATTATCATTTAAAATGATAATCATCGGATACTTTCTGTCCCCAAGCTCATTCAGCGCTTCATAGACCATTCCCGCCGTCATAGAACCATCACCAATCATAACAACCGGTATTCGCTCATCCTGCTCACCTTTGAGCGCTATTGCCTTTGCAGCACCTACACCCAAAGAGATCGAAGTTGAGCTGTGCCCTGCTACAAAATAGTCATCTTCACTCTCACTTGGTTTTGTATAGCCGCATATCCCGTTAAACTGGCGTAAGGTATCAAAATTATCCCAACGACCGGTTAAGAGTTTGTGTGCATACGCCTGATGACTCACATCAAAAATAAAGGGATCTTTTTTGGAATCAAAAACTCTGTGCATTGCAACAATAAGTTCTGTTGCACCGAGTGTTGAGCTTAAATGCCCACCGTTTTTACTGACAACTTCTAAAATTCTTGTTCGTATATCAGAACAAAGAGTCTCTAACTCTTCTATACTTTTATTTTGTAAATCTATTTTATTCACTTAATGCCGCTTTCTTTACTCTTTGGAATCTTTTTTCTATCTGTGCATCAATATTACCCACATCACTGATAACAATTACACCACCCTCGCTTACTGCACTGTCAGCCAAAACAGTTACATGATCAAGTTGTCCAAGATGCTCTGCAATATATGCATGGTTTTTAGGATTGACCTTCAATGTTATTTTTGAGGCTCCTTGCAGATCATTTATTAGCTCATCTGAAAGAATTTTTGCTATTTCAGAAGAATTTTTATCGAGTTCTACCTTAATAACTTCTTTGGCAATATCTAAAGCTGCATTGAGTAACTCATTTTTTAAGCCTTCAAGAGAATGTTCAAACCCCAATGCACTTTTTTCCAGTTTTTCGATTGAACTGCTAAAGAGCTCCAGTTTTGCATTTAACTCTTTATCAATTTCATCTAAAGCCTGCGCTCGTCCAGCTTTCATACCCTCAGCAAATGCCTCTTCTTTCGCTTTTTTCAACTCCTCTTTAAACTCTTCTTCTTTTTGTTCAAGCCTCATCTGTAATTTTATAAAGTTTGAAGACATTTCATCTGTTTTTTTCATCAATGATTCAATAAGAGAATCTTTTGAAGAGGTATTTAAAGCACTAGAATCAACATCTGATGCTCGTTTTTGAGGATTGTTTTTGGAAGTAAACTCTTGTTGATCGTCTCTTTGATCAGACTCCTCTTTTGAACTTCCAAAAGCGATAACTTTAAAATTATATTTATTTACATTATGTTTTTCAATTCTGCTGCTTGGGATTACGGTTGCCATATACTACTCAATCATCTCTTCAGATGAGCCCATCTGAATTGTTCCTGCTTCTGCAAGTTGATTTACTACTTCAACAATTTTTCTCTGTGCACCTTCAACATCTTTCATTTTAACAGCACCAAGGAACTGCATCTCTTCTTCAAATGCTTCACGAGCTCTTTCACTCATTGCAGAGAAGAATTTTTCTTTGAGATCTTCTGGAGAAGATTTCAATGCTAACATCAGATCTGCTTTATCTACAGCTTTTAGAATTTCTGTAATAGAATTTTTATCTAAGGTACTTATATCTTCAAATGTAAACATCATCTCTTTAATTTTTGTTGCAAGTTCTTCATCTACCTGTTCAATTGTAGCGAGTGTTGATTTTGCACTTTTTGAACCCAGACGATTAAAGATATCTGCAACAGCCCGTGTTCCACCAACTTCAACTTTATATGAAGCCAATGATTCAAGCTTAGATTCCAACACTGCAGAGACACGTTTGATAACAGAAGGTGAAATATCTCCTAATTTTGCCATACGCATTGCGACTTCACTTCTTAAATCCTCAGGGAAGTACTGCAAGGTATCTGCCGCTTCTGTTGCATCCATATGTGCTAAAATCAATGCAATAGTCTGAGGATGTTCGTTAATAATAAAGTCTGAGAGCTGTTGTGGTTTAATCTTAGAGAGATAAGCAAAATTTTGTGTACTTTGCATACTTTTAGAGAGTTTATCAAGAACTTTTTTAGCCTCTTCAGGTCCAAGCGTTCGATAAAGTAACTCTCGTGCATACTCCATACCACCAGAAGTAAGATACTGCCCTGATTGAAAGATAGCATGAAATTCCTCTAAAACTGCTGTAGCTATCGCTTTATCAATTGTTGTATTTGTTGCAATATATTTTGAAATCTCAGTAATTGCTTCTACATTCATATTGGCAAATATCTCTGCAGTTATATCTTCTCCAAGTTGCAAAAGTAAAATGGCAATCTTCTCTGCCATACTCATCTCATCAAAAACCGCCTGTTGTTGCTGTGATAATGTTGCCATATTTAGCCTTTCTCTGATTTAGGAATTTCAGCTTCCTCAGAAAGCAGTGCCTGCAAAAGTGAAGCAACTTCTTCGGGTGCATCTTCTGCCATACTTTTAACTTTTTCTAAAATAACCTCATGCTTGAGTTCATCTTCATTAAAGTTTGTTGTCATTCCAAGTTGCTCTTCAACTTTTTTACGCATCTGCTGTACTTTTTCCACTAAATTATCATCTTCATCTTCTTCAAGTTCAAGTTTTGGAGCTTCAAGTTCTTCCTCTTCACGAGAAATTTCAAGCATTTTATCAGCAAATGGTGCAATAACCTTTTTATAGAGAATAAGCAGTAAAAGAAGTACAAAAATATACTTAATCAAATCTGCAAAAGGAGTAATGTAGGTCTGCGTAAATTGCATTGCTTTACTTACCCCGTCAGGTCCACTGTTTGCAGCTCTTTCAAACTGTAAATTTTGTACACTTATCTGATCACCTCTTTGGGTATCAATCCCGATTGAACGACTTGCAAGAGATGTTAAAGCATTCAAATCAGCTGCATCCAAAGGAATATATTCCAACGTATCTGTTACCTTACCATCTTTATCTACTTTATGTTTATATTTACCATCCACAACCACAGCTGCAGTTACTCTTTTTATACGAGCAAATTGACTCTTTGTTGTACTGACTGTTTTTCCAACTTCGTAGTTGGTTGTCCCTGTATTTTTTGTATATTTTTCAACAGTATTTTGAGATTTAAGTCCTTTTACAGGACCTATATTACTAACTGTTCCAGGGACACCGCCGACATCAGCCGGTTTAGAACCTTCCCGTTTCTCTTCACTAACCTGTTCACTTCGAACAACATTTTCAGGATCATATGTCTCACTCGTAGAACTTTTTTGAGAAAAGTCATAATCAACACTTACCTGTGCAACAACTTTATCGCCACCACCAACAAAAGGAGCAATAACATCAACAATTTTCTTTTGAAGCTTTTTTTCCTCTTTTAGTTTGTAACGCTGCTGTACTATGGAGAGTTCACTCATCTGTGCACCCTCTTCATCATCTCCAAGTGTCACTCCATCGCTGCTTATAAGCATTACATTTGAAGGCTTCAGACGAGGAACTGCCGCTGCTACAAGATTTTTAATCCCTCGAATCTGCTTTGAAGAGAGTGTTCTGCCTTCTACTAATTCGACCATAACAGAAGCTGTTGGTTCTGCCTGTTTAGAGACAAAAAGTGTCTCTTTTGGCAGGGCTAAAGAGACAGTTGCATGATCAACAGGGGAGAGTGCAGTAATTGTTCGGGCAAGTTCACCTTCAAGTGCACGAAGATGCTTAATCTGCTGATCAAAACTCGTAGCTCCGAACTCCTGTTTATCAAAAAGTTCAAATCCAACACCACTGTTTTTTGGAATTCCCTGTGCTGCAATAGCGATACGCTCTTTATAGACAACTTCACGAGGGACTTTTATGACATTATTCTCCCCAATCTCATACTTAATACCATCTTTATCAAGTTGTGTTATTACTTTTGCAGCATCACTGTCACTGAGCGTTTCAAAAAGAACAACATTCGATCCTTTTGTACTTTTACTCGCAGTATATACAACAAGAAATATCAAAAATCCGACAATACCTACGATTGCTATTGCGATGATAATTTTTTGCTGTTTACTCAGTTTTGCATATAAAACCGATAACTGCGAAAAAAGCGCCTTAAAATCCATTAATTTCTCATTTTAAAATTTTTTATAACAACTCAGTTATCAGTTCAAAAAAGCGATCATTTTGCTCTTTTGTTCCAACTGTTACACGAATAGCATTCATTCCGTATCCACTTAAATTTCTTACAATCATTCCACGACGAAGTAATGTATCTGCAATTTCAGTAGAATTTCTGTTATTTTCAAAGCATAAAGTAACAAAATTTGTATAACTCTCAATTATATCGATTTTTTGCTCTTTTGCAAATTTTTCATACCGTTTCATCTCTATAAAATTTAATTGTATACACTCATCGACAAAATCTTTATCTTCAAGAGCCACTGATGCAGCTTCAAGTGAGAGTGTTGTAATGTTAAAAGGAGGACGAAGCTTATAGAGTTCTTTGATTATAGTGGCATTTGCAATTCCATACCCGACACGCATACCACCAAGACCATACGCTTTTGAAAATGTACCAAGATAGATCACATTTTCAAATTTTTCAATAAGCTCTTTTGGTGTTACTTTTTTACTCTCATCTTTATATGCAGCATACTCCATATAGGCACCATCGACAACAACCAGTGTATCACTGTCAATCTTCTCTATAAATGCAAAAATCTCTTTTACATCTATTGCATCTCCTGTCGGATTATTTGGCGTACATAAGAAGATAATATCAGGATTTTCCTCTTTATAGAGTTTATAAAACTCATCTAGATCATGTTTTTGTGATGCTGTACGGATAATTTCAGCACCGACATGTTTTGCATAGATCTCATACATGGCAAAAGTAACAGAATTGATAAGTATTTTTGCATTTTCACTCGCTTTTGCATGCATTAAAAACTCAATGACCTGATCACTGCCACTCCCAATTATAAGATTTTCATCTGCAATCTCAAAACGTTTTGTCAATCCATCTTTTAGCTTCATCATAGAGTCATCCGGATACATTGCCATATGTGGTAAAATCTCACTTACAGCATGCTGTACTTTGATAGAACAGCCGTAAGGATTCTCATTTGATGCAAGTTTTACTATATCTTTTGCTTCAATTCCAAACTCACGCACAACCAATTCTATTGGTTTTCCAGCCTCATATGTTGAGATATGTTCTAATTTTTTATTAAATTTCAATCTTCCCCCTTTACATAACTTCCAAGCCATGTTACTTCATCTTTATGTTTTTGTATCACTTTTTGTACACGTTCTTCATCGATATGTCCGTAAAAATCAATGTAAAACCAGTACCCAAAACCGCCACTCTCTTTAGATGGTCGAGACTCAATCTTAGAGAGATTAATCTTTGCATCATCAAAATCACTTAAAAAATGCACCAGTGATCCTGCTTCATTTGCATCTTTTAGCTTTGCCAAAATACTGGTTTTATCATCTCCGCTGATAGCATTTTTAAAATCACTCAAAATTACAAAACGCGTTGTATTTTCATGTACATCTTCTATATTTTCAAACATTACAGGCACACCGTAAAGCTTTGCAGCTATATGTGAACAGATTGCTGCTGACTCTTCATCTTCAGCGGCAAGTATTGCTGCTTTTGCCGTTGATTCGACCGGAATATGCTCAATATTCATCAGATCATACTCATTTAAAAACTCTCTGCACTCTCCAAACCCTTTATCTTTTGAGTAGATACGTTTAATATCTTTGAGTGATGATGCCTTGGTAGCAAAAGAGATATGAATCGGCATATAGAGTTCAGAAACAATCTTTACAGAACTTTTTGAGAGCAGATCAAGTGTCTCACCGACAACACCGTCACGGGAGTTTTCAATAGGAACTACCCCAAATTTTGCGCGTCCCGCTTCAAGCTCTTTAAAGACAGCTTCAATAGAGTTAAGTGAAAGATAGTTACTCATTGCCCCAAAACGGCTTTCTGCCGCCTGATGGGTAAATGTACCCTCGGGTCCAAGATAGGCTATTTTTTCTGGGAGTTCAAGATTACGTGCTACTGCAAAGATCTCTAAAAAGATAGCTTCAATAGCACTCTTGTTTAAAAGACCGTTTTGCTCTTTACTCAATTTTGTAAGACGTTCAATAATCGCCTTTTCACGTTCAGGACGGTAGATAGCACCACCACTCTCCTGTTTGATCTCACCAACACGCTCAACAACCTGCATTCTTTTGTTAAGCAGTTGCAACATTTCATTATCTATAGTATCAATCGCTACTCTGCAATCATCCAACGTTTTCATAACATTTCTCCCTTCAGACTCTCTAAAACTGAATGCATATTACTCAAAACATAATCCGGTTTTAAATGCTCCTCTAAAAATGGAACTATCTCCTCAGCACTTCTATACTTACCGCTTGTTACAAAAACCGTTTTCATTCCCAGCTCTTTAGCACCGCCCAAGTCACCCTTAACATCATCGCTTATGATAGTAATCTTCTTAAATGATGCACTTTTATCTTGTTGCTGTAATCGGTCAAGTGCCTCTTTGTAAAAAGCAACACTCGGTTTGCCTACAACTTCATAGGATGTACTTGTTGCAAATTCAAGCATTTTTAAAATGGCTCCTACACCAGGATAGCGTCTGTTGTTTTTAGCGTATATTGATGTCTCGTGCATTCCAACAAGCTTTGCACCACTAAGTAAAAAGTCTATCATCTGTGCATACTCGTCTGCACTGAAATTCTCTTTTATAGCAATTAAAACAGTTTTTGGATTTTTATAATCAAGTTTGTAGCCCATACCCTGCAGAGTTTTTAAAAACTCCTCAGCACCATACGCTGCAACTGCTTCTTTATCTACACGCGATTCTAAAAGCATCAAGGGATCAAGATAGTTTGCAAAATCAAATGCAAAGCCTATAGATGTCAGGTAGTTGTAAAAATCTGATGATGCTTTTTTTGTATTGTTGGTAATGACCATATATGGGATCTTGTTGCTGTTTAAATACTCTATAAACTCACGAGATCCCGCTATTGGAGATTTATCTTCATCACTGATTAATGTACCTTGAACATCTATAAAAAACATCTTAATCCTCTAAAAATTCACGCTCAAGTGCAATTAAGTCATCAAAACTTTCACGTCTTCTAATAAGTCTTGCTTTACCATTTTCAACTGCTACTTCTGCACTTCTTCCACGTGTGTTATAGTTGCTTCCCATACCAAAACCATATGCCCCTGCACTTTTAATAACAAGCAGATCATTATGGTTGAGTGGTGGCAGTTTATAATCTTTTGCAAAGAAGTCGCCACTTTCACAAACAGGACCGACAATATCAACTTCTCTTGGCTCTCCTTCACTCTGTGTCAATGCTTCAATCTCGTGATAAGCATTATAAAGTGACGGACGAAGCAGATCATTCATCGCACCATCAACTACCACAAATTTTTTCTCACCGTTTTGTTTCTCATAGAGTACTTTTGTTACAAAGTAGCCGGCATTCGCTGTTAAAAAGCGTCCCGGTTCACAAATAATTGTCATATCAAGAGCTGTAAGTGTTGAGAGAATTGCCTGTGCATAATCATACGGTTTGATTGTTGTTTCATCATTATATTTGATCCCAAGTCCACCACCGACATCAAAAAATTTCAACTCAATATCTATCGCTTCAAGAGAACGTACAAGATCAGCAACAATAACCGCTGCTTCACGAATAGGCTCTAACTCTGTAAGCTGCGATCCGATATGAAAATGAATTCCTACAGGATCCAGATTCTCAGAGTTGTTTGCTTTGATATACATTCTTTTTGCTGTTGAGAGATCAACTCCAAACTTGTTATCATGCAGACCTGTTGAGATATACGGGTGTGTTTTTGGATCGATGTTAGGGTTTACTCGAATGCTGATACGTGCTTTTGTATCTAACGCTTTTGCAATAAGCTCTACTCGACCAAGTTCTGCTTCACTCTCGACATTGATATAAAGAATATCTCGCTCAATCGCTTCACGAATCTCAGCATCGCTCTTGCCGACACCGCTAAAGATAATTTTATATGCAGGAATACCTGCTAAAAAAGCACGACGTACTTCACCGATACTAACACAGTCTGCACCACTGCCCATCTTTGCAAAGTGTTTAACAACACTCAGGTTTGAGTTTGCCTTCACAGCATACGCCACTATAGATTTACGCCCACGAAAAGCCTCTTTTAGCTCTTCATACTGCTTTGTCATATAATCAAAATCATAAACATAAAGGGGAGTTCCGTATTCTTGTGCAAGTGCTTTAAAATCAATCATAAAAATTCCAAATATTTTTTAAGTGATTTTATCTAAAATGTGCTTATAAGTGCCTAAGAGTTTTTTTAAGAAGTTTTCAGTCTATATTTTTTCCATTGCCTCAAAGCTAAAAGAAAAAGTATAACAACAGGCCCAATAATACCAACTTCACTTGAAATTGTTTTATTGTTTGCTAATTCTATAAGCATCATAATCATACCCCAGGTAAGAAGTGTTGCCAATATAGCTGCAAAACTAAAGAGTGATACATTCAAAAAACGGGAACTAACAGGAACAAAGAAGAAAATAATCACAATTAAAAAAGGAACAAAAAAAGGATAAATAAAAATTTTATACAGTGCCCCTTTTATTGTTCGAGTATCTATACCCTGCGAGTCCAAAAGAGCAATTGCATCTAATCCATCACCAATAGTAAAATTCACTTTGCCTTCATAAACCTGATCCAACATTTTTGGACGAAAGCCTTCCAAAATTTTAAGATCATTCGCTTCTGTCACCTTAATCCCTGAAGATGCCAACGACAAATCATCAGGCTTCGTAATAACATCTCCTTTTTTTATATGCCAAAAATCATCTCTGTACTCTGCTGATTGTGCAGTAACAACCTCTTTTAAGGAGTTATCATTAACACTAAAAACACGCACCCCCTCTGCCCGTTCCTGCAGCGGTAAAAGTTTTGAAAAATAGATATATTTTCCCTTATACGCAAAAAAAAGATTTTGTGTGGGATTGAGATATTGTGCATGTTTGCGAATATTACGTGAAAACTCCTGTGCACGGGCAAAACTCGACCAGGTATGCAAGGATATAAAAAGAATAATAATCG
>Ga0256837_1002841_pt1 | contig 10343 bp, 8 predicted proteins | sample 4562384metaG_FD_185976 | JGI IMG/M metagenome (GOLD analysis project Ga0256837, IMG submission 185976) | Hydrothermal vent microbial communities from Guaymas Basin, Mexico - 4561-384 | ecosystem: Environmental > Aquatic > Marine > Hydrothermal vents | place: Mexico: Guaymas Basin | collected... | reverse complement strand
GTTTCTAAGTGTATAATTTCGTAACACTTTGAATTTTCAGGAGACTATTTGTCAGATATTACACTTATTTTACTTGCTGCTGGTAGTTCTAGCCGTTTTAATATGGATGTAAAAAAACAATGGTTACGTATTGGGCACACACCACTGTGGCATTTTGTAGCACAAAATCTCGAAAGTACACAAAAATTTGCCAAAATAATTGTTGTATCATCTTCAAGTGATATTTCTTTTATGCAAAACTATGCTGATTTTACTTTTGTAGAGGGTGGTAGTACGAGACAAGCCTCTCTTAACAATGCACTTAATGAAGTTACGACAGATTTTGTTTTAGTCAGTGATATTGCTCGTGCCTGTATCTCCAATGAGTTCTTAGAAAAAATTCTTCAAAAGAAAAATGAGAGTGACTCTGTTGTTCCCTATCTAAAAGTAACAGATACTATAGTCTATGAAGACAAAACAATAGATAGAGATAAAGTAAAACGAATCCAAACACCACAACTCTCACGAACAGATATCCTTAAAAAAGCACTACTAACAGAAGAAGAGTTTACAGATGAGAGCAGTGCAATAGTCGCATTTGGTGGGTCACGTAGTTTTATACTGGGTGATGAAGATGCACATAAAATTACTTACATTAGTGACTTAAACAAGATTTCTTGTTTAAAAGCACCTTCAAATGATACACTAAGTGGTAATGGTTTTGATGTTCATGCCTTTGATACAGAAGGCGAAATGTGGTTAGCAGGTGTCAAAATAGAAGAGTCTTCTGTCGGATTTTTAGCACATAGTGATGGTGATGTTGCACTTCATTCTCTTATAGATGCACTTCTTGGTGCTGCAGGACTTGGTGACATTGGAATGCTATTTCCTGATAATGATGAAAAATATAAGGGGATAGACTCTAAAGAACTTCTCCTTATAGTTGTTAGAAAACTCTGCAATTTTGGCTTTCTTATAGTAAATGTAGATGTAACCATAATGGCACAAAAACCAAGAATAGCCCACTATAAACAAGAGATGAGAAGAGTTATTGCCCAAATACTAAACATAGATGTAAGTCGTGTAAATGTAAAAGCAACTACAACTGAGAAACTCGGATTTGTAGGAAGAGAAGAAGGTGTTGCAGTTACCTCAAATGCAAATTTAAAATATTTTAACTGGAAGTCAATATAACAATATGAAAATACTAATAATAGAAAATGAAGTTTACTTAGCACAAAGTATCGCGACAAAACTAGGTGATGTTGGACACACATGTGAGATGTGTACCTCGACAAGAGATGCTATTAGAAGTAGTGACTATGATGTAGTTCTACTCTCCACAAATATAAATGGACAAGATTTTATTCCTGTTATTGAAACATTTAAAAACTCTATTGTAATACTAATGGTTTCATACATTAGTAACGATACTGTCTCAAAACCTCTTGCTGCTGGTGCAAAAGATTATATACTTAAGCCATTTATGATTGAAGAGTTAGTTCGTAAGATAAATCATTATCAAGACTATGAAAAGCTTAAACGTCGTAACACTGCTTATGAGAAATATCTCAAACACACTTTTTTAAATGCAAAACATGAACAAAATATTGACAAGGTGGAACTACCACTTTTCATTAGCTCTAGCTTTCAAAAATATGCGGATGCCTTTGCATTTGAGTATGCACAAAAAAAAGATATACCGATGCACTTTTTAACACTAAGTGATTCTAAAAGCCTCAATGAAATTAGTTCCCTTCCTCAAAATTCTCTTATCTATATTATAGACTATCAACTCCTTAAAAAAGCTGATAAAAAAACTTTTTGTGATCTTATTGCAGGGAAACAAGCAATTATTGCAAGTAGTGATAAAGTAGAAGATATTGAAATTCCTGTTGTTGAGATTAAAAATGAGAGCAATATCTTTGATAAAGGAGAGATTTTACCTCTTGAAGATTATGTCAAATTTATTGTTTTGAGTTATCAAGATAAATATCCAGATACAGAACTCTCTAAAAAACTAGGTATTTCTCGTAAAAGCTTATGGGAAAAACGTAAAAAATATGACATCATCAAAAAAAAATAAAACTCTTTTTATAGATAAAGAAGCAGCTTCAGCACTAGAACTTGTCGCAGATGGGCTTTTACTCCCCGTGAATAAGTTAATGTCCGAAAAAGCTTCTTGTGAAGTGCTTGAAACTGGACTTATAAATGGTCAATCATTCCCTTTTCCCTTTATTTTAGCACCATCAGGTAAAAAGAATGAAGAGGTTATGAGTACTTTAGAAGCAAATGAGACCATCACTATTATGTGCGAAGGGTCCGAATTTGCTACACTTACCGTAGAAGAGACTTTTCAAATTGATCCAAATGAGAGAGTCAAACATATCTACGGAACAGATGATCTAACACATCCTGGTGTTATGGCTACAATGAAACGTTTAGGATCTTGGGCAGTGAGTGGAGAGTACACACTTAGCAGTACAAAAGAGAACACAAATAAAATAAGAATCCGAAAGGCTAAAGAGCGTATTGATGCCAAACATACAACATCTCTTGTAATGGCAGCTAACCCTCTTCATCGTGGACATGAACGTCTTATTCGTCAAACACTTGATAATACAGATTTACTTGTCATCTTTCTTCTCAAACCTTATGAGAGTGCCAATCTATCTTATGAGTTGAGACATGAAGCACTAGAGTTCTATATAAATAACTTTTTACCAAAAAATAGGGTTATAATTCTTCCTTTAGAAAATAGCTATATTTTTGCAGGATATAATGAAATTATTATAGATTCTATAGTTGCTAAAAATTATGGCTGTAACAGACTTACTATTGGAAGGAACCATGCAGGGCTTGGTATGTTTTATGATTGTAACTCAAATAAATCTATTGTTGATCGTGTAACAGGGATAGATATAGAGATACATATCGCAAGCGAATATGTCTACTGTGACCAATGTACAACTCTTGTAAGTAAAAATACTTGTCCCCATGGACAACACCACCAAATCTCTTATCATGCAGACTCAATTTTGCAGCTTTTAGAAGCAGGTATTTTACCGCCAGCTGTTTTAATTCGTAAAGAAATTAGTGCTTATTTACTCTCTAAACTTTATCCGAAACGATTTAAAAACTTAGAAAAACTTTACTACGATACTTTTGCTACAAAAGGTCTTCTTGAAGAGCATAGTGAAAAAGATTTTTATCTTGAACTTATGAAACTCTACCAAACAACTTCTTTAACATAAGGATAACAATGAACTGGTTTTTTTTAACACTTGGATATAGCGGACTCTCTCCAAAAGCACCTGGAACGGTAGGAACTTTTGTTTCCCTTCCACTTGGAATGCTTATACTCATCTACTTTGATGCCAACACTCTCTTCTTAGCAACTCTTCTCATCACAATTATAGCAATAAAAGGGATAAATAAATACGAAGAGCAGAGCGGTGTTCATGACAACCAGAAAATTGTTATAGATGAACTCGCAGGAATGTGGTTAGCACTCAGTATAGCACCTGCCGTTGGTGTCTCTATGAGTGAAGTAACAGACCTTTCAAATGGTTTTCTGATACAATCACTTATGGCGTTTGCACTCTTTAGATACTTTGACATTACAAAGCCTTCTATCATCGGTCGCATAGATAGAGAAGCCAAAGGTGGGATAGGTGTTATGGGTGATGATATCATTGCAGGAGTTGCTGCAGGTATTTCTACTGCTGCACTTTGGCAAGTTTACATACAGATACAAACACTACTTTAAAAGATATTTAATTCTTTATAATCTTGCTTGAAAGCTCTTTAAAGAAAACCATTTCACTCTCTCTTAAAATTCTAATCATATTAGTGTTTCCAACTATTCCAGCAGGATCTCCTGCTGTGAGTATATAACTTTTATCAAGTTGCAATACTTTTCTCTCTATACCTTGGTTCATTACTGAACTCATCATCTGACCTAAAGAACTCTTTTGCACCATAAATGCAGGAACAACACCCCAACACATTGTAAGTGAACGAGCAACTTTCTCAGAGTGAACAACTGCATATATATCACGACGGGGTCTATACCTTGCAATTTTACGAACAGAAGAGCCTGAAGAGGTAAGAGAGATGATTCCCCAAGCATCCACATCAGAACAGAGTTTTACAGCTGCTTCATTGATGCTATCGGTTGCATCACGCAGTTCAAATGAAGAGTACTTATTAAAAGGATAAATTTTTTCAGCCCCTTGTATAGCCTTAACCATAGTCTCAACAGCTAGTACTGGATTATGCCCAACTGCACTCTCCTCTGAGAGCATCACAACATCTGTACCATCAAGAACTGCATTTGCAATGTCACTTATTTCTGCACGTGTTGCTCTATCTTTTTCAGTCATAGAGAGAAGCATCTGTGTTGCTGTTATAACAGGTTTTGACATACTGTTCGCTTTTTGAATAAGCATTTTTTGAAGTGCTGGTACTTCCGAGAAAGGTACTTCTATGCCTAAATCCCCACGAGCGACCATCACACCATCACTCACAGCAAGAATTTCATCTATATTTTCAACTGCATCAAACTTTTCAATCTTTGCAAAAAGTTGAATATTCGCATTATGTGTCTCTAGTATTGTTCTGGCATTTATCATATCTTGTGCATTTTGAACAAATGAGATTGCCATAAAATCAATATCATTTTTAATGCCCCAAAGCATATCAACTTTATCTTTTGAAGTTAAAACATCTATGCCGAGTCTAGTATTTGGAAAGTTCACCCCTTTTTTGGAGCTTAATTTTCCACTATTTTGAACTATAACTTTAACACCATTTTCACTTACTTCTATAACTTCAGTACGAATCATTCCATCATAAAGATAAATATACTCACCTATAGAGAGTTGCTCTAAAATAGTAGGCTGATTTATACAAGTGATATATCTTTTTTCTGCTATTTTTTTTCCAAGAATTTCCTCTTTTACAAACTCAATAGTATCATCTACTTCTAAGTCAAAAGGCTCTTTTAATTTTCCAACACGTATCTTAGGTCCACTTATATCTTGGAGAACTCCAACATGCATACCACTCTGTTTTTGAGCCTCTCGAATCCTCTGAAGAACTTCAAAGTGATACTCATGTGTTCCATGGGAGAAGTTAAGTCTAAAGACATTAACACCTGCTTTTATAAGCCCTATTATCATCTCTAAAGAGTCAGATGCAGGTCCAATAGTAGCTAAAATTTTTGTTCGCTTTTTCATTAATAGATCTCTTTTACTCGACCAACTTCACCACTCATAAGTCTCACTTTAATCCCATGAGGATGCTTAGGAGATTTAGTCAAAATATCACGAACAATTCCATCTGTCAAATACCCTGTATCTTGATCTTGTTTTAAGACAATAGCTACAGATTGTCCATGTTTAATATTAACTCGTTTTGTAGCATCTAACATCACTATTTTCCTTTATGCTTCTGGCATTTTTTCATTATAAATAGAGAGAGAAGGAAAGGCAAATTCTAAATTATTTTTTTTCAAAATGGCCATAATTTTGTGCATAACATCCTCTTTTGTTTCTAACCATTCTCCCCACTGTACAGATTTTGTAAAACAGTAAACTAAAATATTTATACTTGAATCTCCAAAAGAATCCAAATAAACAAGCAAATTATTTTTTACTCCCTCTAAATCATCTCTTGAAACAAGTTTTACTGTACTCTTTTGCTTTCTATGTGTATATTTTGTTGCTTTGGTTGCAATGCCAGAGTGTTTATCTAACATATCTTTTATCTCAGCAACAGCTTTTTTTATATCTTCACTTTTAGAATCATACTTAACACCTATATGCATTTTTATTCTACGACCTAACACTCTTTTATTCCAGTTTTTCACATCCTTAGATGCAAAAGTTCCATTTGGAATAGCAATTAAAGCGTTATCAAACGTTCGTATTGTTGTTACACGTAGTCCTATCTCAACAACAACTCCCTGCTTACCATCAATTTCAATCCAATCTCCTTGAGAAAATACATCAGAAAAAAGAATAGAGAGTGTCCCAAAAAAGTTACTAATAGTATCTTTTGCTGCAAATGCAACAGCAAAACCACCTATTCCAAGACCAGAGAGCACAGCTGTTAAATTTACACCTGCAAAAAACAGGATAATTAGAAGTCCTATAATGACGATAATAAAGTTTATTATTTTCATCCCAACATTTACTAAATCATTTTTAATGCTAGAACCATCTATAGGAACAGATGAGAGCCTCACCTTTGCAATGGTGTTTACAATTTTATAAATTACCAATGTAAAATAGAATCCATACAGCATATTAAAAAATTTACTTACAAGATCATCAGAACTAAAATCATTATAAACATAGATAATCATATTAATATTTATTATTATAATAATATACTCTATGGGGGTTTTTAATGTATTTAAAATATCACTTGAATACTCTTTAAATATATCAAATTCTAAAAGATACTTTTGAAGAGAGACATAAACAATTTTTCTAAAGAAATAGATAACAATAATCAAAAAAAGTATAAATAAAATCTTAATAACATTAAGCCCGTATATCTCTAGCATTGGATCAAGTACTTCTACAATATCCAAAGAGTTAATATAAAGCACAAATGAGATAAGATGGTATTTTGAGTACTTATTAAGCCTATACATCTTCGCTTCAAACTTATAAAGATAGCTAATAACATCATTATTAACATCTCTTAAAATATAAAAATCGTTTATATTGTCTTTTACAGTTTTCAGAAGATATGTCTCAGGATAAATAGTTAAAATATTTTTATAATCTTTCTCATACAGTTTATTTACAAGAAGTTGATTTTGCGTAATAATCTCATTTAAACGAGTCTGGTACTCCTCTTTTGTATGTGCATCCAGAGCAAGCAGTACTTTTCTTATCATCTGCTTTTGATATTTTAAAAGTAAATAAGACTTTAATGCCACTTCATCACGTAAAACAGCATACCTATTTCCTGCATTTTTGTTGATTGATATAATTTTCTTAAGAGAAAATATTTCACTATCATAGCTCATACTCTGCTTGATATAACGACTCTTCTCAGACATTAATCTATTTAACTCAGATACATATAGTTTATCTTGTTCTTTAAGAATTGCTTCTATGCTCTCTTTTGTTGCATTACTTTCATCTATATGTTTAATTAACTTTATATGTTTGGCAACATAATCAGTAAACTCAACAGTACCACCCCAGAGTGAAACAGAAAGAAAAAGAAAAAAGAAAAATTTTAACATTATATACCGTATCATAAAATCGTTTTAAATCCCCTCAGCTATCATAGCATCAGCAACTTTTTTAAAGCCAGCAATATTAGCACCATCAACATAATTACCTTCAACTCCATAGTCTTTAGCCGTTAATGCTACACGTTTTGCAATCTGTTGCATAGTAAGTTTTAACTTTTCATCAACTTTTTCAAAACTCCATTTACTCATGGAAGCATTTTGTGCCATCTCAAACTCACTCACGGCAACACCACCTGCATTCGCAGCTTTTGCTGGTGCAAAACAGATTTTATGAGATAAAAAGTCATTAATTGCTTTTGGAGTTGAAGGCATATTTGCACCCTCAGTAACACTTACAACACCATTTACAATTAAGTTTTGAGCATCTATATCTGTAAGTTCATTTTGTGTAGCACAAGGAAATGCTGCATAGCATGGAATATCCCAAACTGCATGTGCACCTTCAGGATACTCTTCTACAGGAATATACTTTGCACTTTCATGTATTTTTATATACTCTTCAAGAGAAGCTCGACGATTTAGTTTTATATCTTTTAAAAGAGCTAAATCAACACCACGAGAATCATAAATAGTTCCATGAGAGTCTGTACAAGTCACTGGAATAGCACCTATATGCTGTAATTTTTCAATTGCATGAAGTGCCACATTTCCAGCACCACTTACTGTACATATTTTTCCTTCTAAAGGCTCTCTGCCTTCCATCTCAAGCATTGTTTCTGTAAAGTAAACAGCTCCATAACCTGTCGCCTCTGGACGCATTAAAGAACCACCAAAAAAGAAAGGTTTTCCAGTTAAGACACCTTCAAAAGATGAAGTAATTTTTTTATACTCTCCAAATAGGTAACCAATTTCACGACCACCAACTCCAATATCTCCAGCAGGAACATCTATACGTGGACCTATGTATTTGTGAAGTTCTGTCATAAATGCTGAACAAAATTTCATAACTTCAAAATCACTCTTTCCCTTAGGATTAAAGTCACTTCCACCTTTACCCCCACCTATAGGTAAACCAGTAAGAGAGTTTTTAAGAATCTGCTCAAATCCAAGAAATTTTAAAATTCCTTCATTTACTGTTGGATGAAATCGCAATCCACCCTTATATGGCCCTAGAGCATTGTTAAACTGAACACGAAAGCCAGTATTTACCTGAATCTTATTATTATCGTCAAGCCATACAACTTTAAACTTTATAACCCTATCAGGTACAACTAAACGCTCTAATATCGCATGTTTAATGTATTTATCATCCGACTCCAATAGTGGTGCTATTGAGTAGATAACCTCTTCCATTGCTTGGTAGAAAACTTTATTTTCTGCACAATTTCCATTTTCAAACTTTTTAATTTCTGCTTCTGCTATTGACATATTTATCCTAAACTTATATTATATTTGTAATTCATTTTACCATTATTTAGATAAAGTGTTTATGAACTTCTCAATTATGTATATTTTACTATAACATTAAAAAGCTTTTGTAACTCAATAGGCTTAGAGAGGTACTCATTCATTCCCGAAGAAAAGGCTCTATCTATATCCTCTTGAAGTACATTTGCACTGAGTGCAATAATTGGTATATTTTTATCAAATTTTCGTATTTCTTTTGTTGCACCATAGCCATCTAAGTTTGGCATTTGAAGATCCATCAAAACAAAATTATATTCTCCATTTTTAAACATTTCAACAGCAATTATGCCGTCATCCGCAAACTCTAAACTTAGTTTTGTCTCTTCTAAAAGCATATCCAAAACCATTTGATTCATCTTATTATCTTCTGCAACAAGTATTTTTATATTTTCAAGAGCATTGACTTTTTCTGTTATACTCTCAAGATCCTCTAACTTTTCTTTCTTAGTATCTTCAAAATTTTCTGCTTTTTCAAGAGGAAGTTTTACAAAAAATGAACTTCCTTTTTCAAATTCACTTTCAACATAAATAGATCCACCCATAAGTTGTACTAAGTTCTTAGAAATAGAGAGACCAAGACCTGTTCCTCCATACTTTCTACTCGTACTCATATCAGCCTGTGTAAACTCTTCAAACAGAGAAAAAAGACTCTCTTGTTTAAGTCCAATTCCACTATCTTGTACCTCAAACAGAAGATTTTCATCTTCTATAAGCTGTACTTTTATCTTCACATAGCCTTCTGCAGTAAATTTAATAGCATTACTTAGTAAGTTAGTAAGCACTTGTGATATTCTTAAAGTATCACCCTTATAATAAAAATGATCTATATTTTCATATATGACAAGAAAATCTATTCTTTTCTCAACCGCTTTTGGTTCAAGGATATTGGATACATTATCTAAAAGTTCACGAAGATCAAATTTTTTCTCCTCTATTTTCATTTTTCCAGACTCTATTTTTGAAATATCTAAAATATCATTAATAATTCCAAGAAGTAAATTAGATGTAGATTTTATTTTAAGCATCAAATCTTTTTGTTGTTTGTCTAGTTTTGTTTTAAGAGCAATAGTTGTAAAACCGATAATTCCATTTAGTGGTGTTCGAATTTCATGAGACATATTTGATAAAAACTTACTTTTAAAAGAGAGGGCATCTTGTGTTTTTTTCTTCTCTGCCTCAATCTCTTTTTGGTAAGTAATATCAACACCATAAACCATATAGGCAACAATGTTTTTATCCTTATCTAGCTCTGGAATCACTTGTAGTTGTAGCCAATAATAGGAACCATCTTTTGCTCTATTTTTTACTTCACAACTATAATTTCCCTTATTATTAAACCCTTTATCTTTAAAAAGTGAATCAACTCTTCCCATAAAAACATCTTTACCAAAACCACTAAGAGCTAAAAATGCATCACTTACATGTGTTACAAAACCATCTGCATCTGTTTTTGTAAATACTACTAACTTATCAAGTGTTTCGTTAAGTTGATAAATATTTTTTTCATTTTCTAGATTATTTAGAAAAAGTTTACGAAGGTAGATAGCTAAAAGTGTCATAAGAACAAGCGAAATAAAGAGTAATACTTGATACCAAAAAATAGTATTTCTTAAAGACTTTTCCTTTGTCAAATACATTTTTTCTAGACTATTTATAGTTAATTTATTTAAACGATGAG
>Ga0256837_1002840_pt1 | contig 10347 bp, 9 predicted proteins | sample 4562384metaG_FD_185976 | JGI IMG/M metagenome (GOLD analysis project Ga0256837, IMG submission 185976) | Hydrothermal vent microbial communities from Guaymas Basin, Mexico - 4561-384 | ecosystem: Environmental > Aquatic > Marine > Hydrothermal vents | place: Mexico: Guaymas Basin | collected... | reverse complement strand
GTGAATTTACAAAGCTTGCTCAGAGGTTTTATGTGAGGATCAGATTTAAAGAAATGCCAAAAGATGTGCTTGTGGGGATGAGCGGGGAAGTTATTATTGAATTAGAATAAATTTTTTTGTAAAATTTGAAGTATTAACTCGAATTAGGGGGATAGGATGAAAAAAATTTTTGCACTAGCGGTGTGTATTTTCTTTTTATTTGCTTCAGATGTCATCAAAAAAGATAAAGAATGTACGATAAACTGGACTAAATATACTCTAACCTGTAAAGGAATCAGTGCTTCAGGTCAAAACAGATTTGCAGCAGTTTTAAGCGCCAAATTAATAGCCCAGCGGAATATGCTACAAAAGATTAAAGGTGTTAGAATTAATTCTGTTACTACTTTCGAGAATGGAATGGAAAAAAGCAGTATTATCAGCAGTGTCGTAAAAGGTGCCATAAAAGGCTGTAGGGTTGTGTCGGAATATTATGATCCTCAGGGCAAATACGGTGAAGTTGAAGTTCAAATAGATTTGGTAGATGATATATTAATTAAAATTTTAAGAGCGGATGTGTCGGAAAATATATTGGATAAGTTTTTATCTCCGTTTTTCTTATATGCTTCCAGTTATTCCCCGAATGATATAGAGGTGCTTAATAAACTTTTATATGATTTCGAAGAAAGAGGAAATGATAAAGCAGTGGCTTTTATCAAAAAAATTATTTATAAACTGAAAGAGGAAAAAGTTACGGGTATTGTCATCGATGCAAAAAACGTCAAAAATTTTAATTTGTCTCTAATGCCTAAAATTAGGGATATAAGCGGTAAAGAAATATACCCTTCCAATTACGTAAGCGATGATGAAATAATTAATGCCCATGGATTAGTGGATTATGAAATAGGGACTTTTGAGGAGGTAAAAAATAAAAAAAGAGTTTGCAATAACCCTATTTTAATTAAGGCTAAAAGTGTTTATGGAAATAAAACTTCCGATTTGGTGTTAAATGATGTAAGTGATGATATTCTGTCCAAAATAGACAGTTATATCCTTCAAAAAGCGAAAATTGTAATTTTAGTAGATGAGTGATGAAAAAGGTAATATTTTTTATTCTATTATCTTTACATCTGTTAGCAACAACCAATAACACTCAAAATCATATCAGTCCGCAAGTGTTGTTTATTAAAGCTATGCAGTTAGCCGATAGGGGATATAGTAAAGAAGCATTGAAAAAAATTAATTTGTTATTAAAAATCAATCCTACAAATCCTGAGTATTTGTTGTTAAAGGGTAGTATTTTAAAAGACCTGAAACATTATGAAGAAGCAAAAATCATATTAAAGCAGGTTTTGAAACTAAAACCTGATGATAAAAAGACAAGAAAATTATTGGAAGATATCAAAGAAATAGAAAATATGGCTGAAAACGATGTTGTGAAAATTGCTTTTGATTGGCTCAGCGATAAAGGAATTGATTTATTGTTTATGTTTTTAGGCGTATTGGGAGGTGAATTGTTAATCGGTGCGTTTTCCGAATGTAAAAAAGAGCAGAAAAAACAAATCAGCACGTTTGTAAATAAAGTCTTAAAAAAAGCTTCAATAAAAGAAAATTTCGCTTGTTATATTATAAACGGTTTAATTATAGTTACTTTAGCTTTAGTATTTACAATTGTTGTTTTGTTTCTGATTTTATTAATAAATCTTCCCGTATTTCATTTAAACACGATCACTAAAGATGAATTTTGGATATTTGTTATTAGCATTTATTTAATTATCTTAATTATTATAGCGATAATATTTATTTTAAAAACAAAAAGGACAAAAGTAAATATAGATGATGTTGCTTTAATTTTAATGAAATATTATGAAAATAAAGAGTATGATGTTTTAAAAGAAGAATTATTGGAAATTTCCAGATTGCCTCAAGAATACATTGATGGTATTTTTAAAAATATCGTTTTTAAAGATATGAGGGGACAGATAAAGTTGTTTTATGAATTTGTAACAAAGGCTGATAAATGAAAAAAGTATTATTTGTTATTTTGTTTTGTATAAACATGGTTTATGCGCAAAAAATATATATAGCGGAAGGAATGTCGGCTCCAGGACAGTCTCCAAGAGCTGCTTTTATAGCCGCTAAATTGGATGCCCAAAGGCAGTTACTGGAACAGTTGGGTAATATTAAAATAGACTCTTCCACTACAGTTAAAGATGGTATGCTGGAAAATGATACTATTAGGACCACTATAAAGGGGTTGCTTAAAAACGCAAAAGTTATTCAAAGCAAATATGATCCGGTAAAAAAATATGCGGTAGTCAAAATGGCTATTAATTATAATCAAGTGGCGGCAAATATAATTAAACATAAAAAATTTAAAAACATATATGTTCCTCATAAAGAATATAAAAATGTTAAGCAATGTGACGGGTTGATTATAGATGTGCGAAACCATGCTTTTGAACCTGCCATTATCAATAAAATAATGTATGCCGGAAATATAATTTACGACCCGAGCAAAGTTCCGCAATCCGTGATAGTCCAAAGGGGATTGGCGGCTTATACCGTTACGGTAAATAAAGCAAAAGCAATTCTTGATAGTTACGGAAGCCGCACTCCGTGTATTGTCAAACCTAAAAAAATAATAAAAAACACTGACGTGGAATTAAATAAAAAAGATGCCCAAATGATTTCGGCTGCTAATGAAAAAAACGCTTTTTTAGAAAAAGCGAGAATAGTTTTTGTAATGGATAATTAATGAGATTTGCGTTGATATTTTTTTTATTTGTATTTATTAATGCAAATAACGAATTATATACCAGATTTTTGATTAATGAAGGTGATTTATGGGTTGATAAAGGACGTTATTTAGAAGCTTTGGATAATTATGATAGCGCATTTTTGGCTTCCGAGTCTCCTTATGTCAAACTTGATTCCCAGATAAAAAAGGCAAATGTGCTGTTTTTGTATTTGTTAAAACCTAAAAAAGCGTATAAAATTTTAATCAATGCGTATAATATGTATCCCGATTTGCCTAACAGCGAATATGCCCTTTTTTATTCGGCGATGGTTATTAAAGATATTAATCCCTCCGAAGCGAAAAAGGTTTTTGAAAAATATATAAATAAGTATCCCAACGGTAAATTTTTATTTCAGGCAAAATTTTTTTATAAAAGATTAAAAACCCCTAAAAAGCAAAAACAGGAAAAGTTGCTGCCCGTAATATTAGCAAAACAGCCTAAAATCAGAGTGTTATTATTAAAAACGAAGTCTGTTTCATTAGATGGAAAATTTTTAGTACATTCAAAAAAATATTCCGGTTTGAATTGTAAAATTGTTTCAGATAAAATATGTTGTAATGATATCTGTGACAAAAATATTTATATAAAATCTTTGGCAAAAACGTATATAAAAAATAAAAAAAGAAAATATTTCGGCGATTTTAGATTAATATATAAAAATCATTTAATCTATGTGATTAATAATATTGACATAGAAAAATATTTATACGGTGTAGTAACAAGCGAATCGTTAAATAATTGGCATATGGAAGCATTAAAAGCCCAGGCCATAGCGTCAAGAACTTTTGTACTGTATCAGACCAAAGTCAGGAAGAGCTGGCTGTATGATGTAAGAGACGATACTTTTGATCAGGTATATAAAGGTGTAGAGGGAGTTACAAAAAACTCCGAATTGGCCACAAATGCTACGAGGGGTAAAGTTTTGACTTATAATAATAAAATTATTTTATCTCAGTTTTGTGCTAATGTCGGATGGAAAAGTTCAAGCTCAAAAGAAATATTTAATGTTAATTTTCCCTATTTGTATTCACATGCTGACAATTATTCGGCGTCAATGCCAAGAGGTATGTGGTTAAAAAAAATAAGCGCGCAGCGTTTAGAAAAAGGGTTTAAGAAGATAGGACTGAATTTAGGCAGCATTTATAAAATCGTACCTTATGAAAAAGTAAAAAGTGGCAGAGTAACAAAGATAAAAATTTATTCACAAAACGGTGTTAAAATTTTAAAAACATATACTTCCTTAAGAAGGGTTGCAAAACTGTATGATATTTTAATTGATTATATACAAAAAGACGGGAATTATTTTATTTTTAAAGGAGGAGGATTTGGTCATGGGGTAGGATATTCACAGTGGGGGGCCGAGGCTATGGCGAAAAAAGGTTTTAATTATGCGGATATTTTAAGATTTTACTACAAAAATGTAAAAATCACTAAATTATGGTAAAAGGAGAAAAAATGAAAAAGTTTTTATTGTTAATTATAAGTATGGTTGTAGTATTTGCTAATTCAACGGACAGAATTGAACAATGGAAAGATGAAGTTATAAAAAACGATCCAAGAATTCCGGGAATCGGGGTTTATGGTAATAAAATATTCTTTTTTCAGTCGATGACAACAACGGTTCCGGTTACAAGTAAAAATTTTGCCGAGGCGCTTAACAGTGCCTATCAAAAAGCATATTTGGAAATTTTACAAAAATTTGCGATTAGAGCATATGGTAAAAATTTGGTAGAGCAAAGCAGAGGACTGTTTTCTGACGAATCTGACAATGCTGAAGAAATTGATGATTCCACTCAAAATACTGGCAACGGATATTCTGCAAAAATTAAGACTATATTTAATAAAATTTTAATGCTGGGAGATAAAAAATTAGATGAAGCTTTAAAAAAACTTGGTGTAAGTGAAGAACAAATTGCCAAATTAAATCCTGTTGAAAAAAAACAATTATTCAAAGATAAATTTACTCAAAAAGTAATTGAAAAAACAGTCGGAAACGTCAGAGGGATTTTTGTTATCAGGTCTAAATGGATATTGGACAGCGACGGTTACGCAACAGTCGGTATTATTGCAAAAAGAACGCCTATTACTGTTCAAATAGCAAAAATGATAGCAAATAAAAAACCGATTAATCTAAAACTTAAAAGCGATATAGATTATTATCTCTCAGGAAGCAATAGAGACTTGATATCAAGATTAGGTACAAGGGTTGCATTTGATAAAAACGGCGAACCTGTATTAGTATCTTATGGCATAAGCGGTTACAGTAAATCTCCAAATAGATATAAAAATGATATTTTGAGAAATTTGTCTTATAAAAGGGCAGTGGCTCAGGCAAATGCGCAAATTGCACTCTTTAGTAACGGATTTTTAAGCGGGACATTTAAAACTGTAACAGGTGATGTGGTTAGCGAATATGCACAAAAGATTGCTAATTCAGATGAAGTTCCCCAAATTAAAGATGTCCAAAATATTATAGTGAAAACTTTTCAGAATATAAAAGCGAAAGCCACTTTGGATTTAAGGGGAAGTTATATTGCAAAAAAATACTCTTATGATTTGAAAATTAATGACAAAACCACTGTTCCGTTGGTCGGTGCGATTGTAATATGGAAATATTCGGCTTATAAGACAATGAAAAATATGGATAATCCGCAAAACATAAAACCTAAAAGCAAACAGCCGGCAATTAAGTCTCAGGAATTCGGGGATTCTGTTCCGTCAGTAATAAATGATTTTTAAAGGTAGGAGATGAAAAAAATAATTTTTTTTCTTTTTATCGTTTTATTAAACGCCAAAATTGTTACAAACTGTTTAAACGTTACAGGCAACGGAAGCAATAAAAATGAAGCGATAAAAGATGCTCTTATATTGGCGGTTTCTCAATACAAAGGTATTAGTATTAAACAAGTCGAATTTTTACAAAATAAAATTAACAACATAAGTATTAACGATAAAGACGTTTCGGTAATGCAAAATAATTATGCCAATAAAATAGTCGCTACCACAGGCGGGTTTATAAAGAATTTTAGGATTATAAACAGTGAAAATGAAGGAGGAAATTATAAAGTTACGATAAAAGTTTGTTTTAACGAATATAAGAATACCGGAAATTCTACGAGTAAAAGGAAAACTATAGCCGTTTTACCTTTTTTGGAGGATAAAAATTTAGTATTTACTAAATATGTAATTGAAGATTTAACGCAGGTTAGAAAATTTAACGTAATTGATAGAACCGATGAAAAGTATTTAAATTTGGAAAATTTATTCTGGTTAAAACCTACCACGGATAAAAACGAGTTAATAAAACTTGGGAAAAGAATAGGGAGTGATTATATTTTAATAGGAAAATTAAATATTAAAAAAAATATTAAATATGAAAAAATGCCTTTATTGGATAAATATCAAAAAAAAGAACAATTTACATTAAATACTGATTTTAAAATTTTAGACAGCGTAACAGGCGTTGTTAAATGGGCGGATTCCATAAAAATAAGCGGAAATGATTTAAATGACGTTTATATGAGGACGGCAAAAAAAATAATAGAAAAAATCATTTATAATATTTATCCCCCTCGCATAATTAATGTAGAGGGGAAATATATAACTATTAACTATGGCGCAAATTTTTTTAAAAAGGGAGATGTTTTATCGATTTATACTGCCAAAAAAGCTCTTTATGATACATATACAAAAGAGTTTTTGGGTTATGAAGAAAGAAAAGCAGGTATTGCGAAAATTATAAGAATTACGCCTAAATTTTCAATTGCCGTTTATAAAGGAGAAGCAAGGAAAGGATATATTTTAAGAAAGGATGGTAAATGAAAAAATTAATTTTATTGATTTTAAATGTGTTTTTATTTGCAAAAATAGTAACTGTTACGGGTACGGGGGTAACGCCCGTCCAGGCCAAACAGGATGCGTTAAGAAGTGCCGTGGAAGAAGTTGTGGGTGCTGATATAAAGTCGAATTCAATGGTAAAAAACGGTAAAATGGTTTTGGATAAGATAGCTTCGAATACCAGCGGGTATATTAAAAATTATAAAGAAGTGGATAAATATAAAGAAGGTCCCTACTGGCATGTAACACTGAGGGTGGAAGTAGATGAAAATGCTTTAAAAAACGATGTAAAATCTATTCTTAAATCCAGAAGGGCAATGAGGGATTTTCAAAGTTCAAATTTTAAAAACAGAAGCGTATTGGTGATTTATCAGAAAAAAGGAATGGATGCGTTACCTAAAAATTATATTGCCGTTGATGATTTGTTAAATACGATTGAAGATAAATTAAGGGATAAAGAGTTTGATGTGATTTTGCCCGATGATTTACCCGGGATGGCAAAAAAAGATGAATTTAGCGATGATGAAATTCTGCTTTTAGGTTCAAAGGCTAAAGCCGATGCGATTGTAGTGGCTACGATAAATGCCGGCAAAAGAAAAACCGGGGATGGATATGCCGTTATTTTTGCAAGGGTAAGTTTAAAAGCGTATGATCCCACAAGCAGACGTTTGTTTGCAACCGTGATAAAAAGAGGTAAAGTTATAGCGTCAGATTCACAGTTCGGGTTGAATGACGGAGCCGCTAGAGCTGCCAGTAAAGTTGCAAATATTGCTACCGAAGAATTGGTTGAAAAAATTGTTACAAGGTTAAATAAAGGAGCCAGACAGTGGATTGTAGTAACGTTTAAAAACGCAGATGAAGATGTTCAGGATTCGATTTTAGACGTTTTTGATGATATGGGATATCCTTATAAAGTAGTTTTTCAAGAAGGTAATTATATAAAACTAAAAGTTTCCAGTGATTTATCGGGTACAGAATTAAGAAGAATTATAAAAAAAGCGTTAAAAACCGAAAATATCAGATTAAAAACCTTAAAAACACAGGGTGACAATATAATATTTAAAGTAAAATAATCAAAGGAGAGAGGTATGAAGTTTAAATTAAGATATGTGGTATTGGCATATTCATTTTTGTTTTTGGGATGTGGTGGTGTTTCTCCTTCAATGCCGAAAAAAGGCATTATTGTAAATGTGGTGCAACAGGCAAAACACAGACCGGGTTCTCTACAGTGTAATGATGACAATTTTGTAATGTCTTATATTTATGTGGGACCGGACACTGTCAAGGGACCTATTTCTAAAAATGAAAAATGGTTAATAGCCACTTACGCAAAAGCGGCATTAAAAGAAACAAGTTACATAACGCCTGTAACTATGAAATACGAACCGGGATACGATGATAAAATCTACCCTATAATGACGATTAACGTTATAAAAGACAGTATTGTTAAAAGAAAACCAAGACCGGATATGATAGAAAAGTATGGTGTTTTTACTGCCCAGATAGATGTAAAAATTCCCGGAAGCGGAGTTGTCTGTAATTCAAGCGAGCCGGTTACCGTGTCAGTTTCATATAAAGAACCGATATATAAGGAAAATTTCTTGCCCTCAGATGAAGAAATACATCAATATTTGGTAAAAAGCGCAATTAAAAAAGCGGTATCAAGTTTTGTTCCGGTAACCAAAACAATATTCAGACCTGTAATGAACGGTTCCGGAATAGTAGGGAAAAGCGCTGAGATGTTAAATGCCGATAATTGTGAAATGGCGAAAGATATGCTGCTAGATTATTTAAAAGAACATCAAGACGATAAAGCTTACTACAATTTGGGCGTAAGTTATGAATGTCTGGCAAAATCCAAAGAAATCACGGAAGTTAGACCGTTTTTGTTAAAGGCTCTTGATGCTTATACTCAAGCGGTAAAATTTGAACCTTCTAATTTTTATTATAATCAAGCAAGAAAGGAGATAAAAGATGAACTGAGACTGCTTAAAAAAGTCAGGAAAAAAACAAAAGACATCAAAAAATATATAGAAAGCTATAATTGAAAAAAGGAGAAAATATGAAAAAGTTAATGGGAAGTTTAGTAGTGGCAGGATTAATGTTTAGCGGGTGTGTGAATAGTTTACCTAATATGGGTATGAGCGGTAGCAACACTGCCAATACGACGCAAACGACACAAAGCAGTAATCAAACTTCTACACTGCCTAAATTAAATCTCGGGATTTATATAAATAACCCTATATTAAACGTAGAAACAGATGTGGTATTGGCTGAAGAATTGGCGACTGTGTTAAAATTTAATAATTTAATATTAGACAGGATGCCTGTTTCTACAAGTGATGTATGGCCTGAACTGTTGAACGATTATCAACAAAGTCATAAAAATATTGCAAAAAACTTAATAGAACAGTATGACAACTGTTTGTTAAGAGAATTGACTCAAGATTATAGTTTTTATCGATTTTACAATCCAATTGCCTTAAGAAAACAGATTACCAGTTTGGCGGGGATATTTTTACTGACAAACCCTTCTGCGATGAAAAAAGTTGCGATGTTGAAAGTGATAGAAAGTTACGGTAAAAGAATAGAACATACTAAAAATGTAGTATCATACAAACCTTTTCAATGTAGTTGTAAATATTTTAACCCAGAATTTGATAAGTATTTAAAACCTGTTTCTTCTAAATTATGTAAAAAAATTGACGCCGAAATGGCTAAAAAATGCGAATTTTTCTCAAAACCGTTAGAAGATGTTTATTATAAATATGAAAGTAATTTTTTAAATCTTAAAGTAGGAGCCAAATGTTTTAAGGTAGTCGAGGGTAAATCTTATCCTTCATTTAGAGAAGCGTTTTATTCATTGCTTCCGGATAATTATAAAGATACTATAAAAGAGATTGATTATAAATTTTTAGATGTTTCTCAGGAAATAGCAAAATTAGAAGCTGAAATTAAGGTAGAAAAAGAAAAAAATAAAAATGTCACGGTTTTAGAAAAAAAATTGGATAAATTGAAAAAAGAAAAAGAAAACATAGAAAGTCAAAGAGATAAAATTTTTGATAAAGCTATGAAAGAAATTGAAGTTAATAAAAATAAAATAGCTTTAGCCAAAAAATTAAAAAATATCAGCGATTATATAAACAGTTCTCTTACAAACGTTGGAATAGGGACGACAGTCTTATCGGTTTCCACATTAATGGATGTAAGGGAATTGTTGAATTTGGGAAATAAGACACAGGAAGCTGTTTTAATGACGGCAGCAATTTATTTACATGACAATAAAGCAAAAACACAAAAAGAAGCTGTGGAAATTGCTGAAAAAAGATTAAAATTATTATTAAAAAGAGCGGTGAATTTACCTAAAAACGCTATTACAATAGTCTATGGCATAGGTGCGCAAAAATCATTTTTATCAAAATATTCGGATTATATAGAAAGTTATTTAAAGTTAGGAGAAAAACTAAAAAAATAGTTTTTCTTCTTTAAAGGATTGATTTGTTTATAATAAATGTTGTTTTAGTAATAGTCGGTGCATTTATGGCCGTGCTTGACACTACGGTTGTTGATATAATTGTTCCAAGATTAAAAGGTCCGCTGTCTACAGATATGTACGGTGTTCAATGGGTGATAACCGCTTATATGATTGCGGCGGCAGTGGGTCTTTTAATAGTGGAATGGCTTATAAAACATTACGGCAACAAAACTATTTATATAATAGGGGTGGCGGCGT
>Ga0256837_1002837_pt1 | contig 10355 bp, 15 predicted proteins | sample 4562384metaG_FD_185976 | JGI IMG/M metagenome (GOLD analysis project Ga0256837, IMG submission 185976) | Hydrothermal vent microbial communities from Guaymas Basin, Mexico - 4561-384 | ecosystem: Environmental > Aquatic > Marine > Hydrothermal vents | place: Mexico: Guaymas Basin | collected... | reverse complement strand
TCATATTTTCCTTTGAAATCTAAAACAGCATTTAAAAAAGAGATTAAAATATTTTTGTGCTTATTATTTCCAAATATTTTTTTAAAGGCTAAATCATTTTTTGGGTCTGCGAATTTCATCTATTATCCTTCATTTCTCACATTTCTCCTCTATAATATCTGCTTGTGATACAGATTTAATATAATAAGCAAGAGCAAAAATAAGCACTGTTACACCACCAATCAAATAAGTTGCATAAAGCAATTTATCTGGTGCTGTTAAAGCAAATTTAAATACAAGCATTAAACTTTCAATTGCCAAAGCAATAATAATGCTTCCTAAAAACTTAACCATTGTTTTATGAATTTGTGAAGGATTTTCGTGGTCGTGTTTTTCAAGCACCTCTTGTTCAAAAATAGTTTTTACCAAATCAAATATTGCTAAACTTAAAGTTAATAAAATAGTAGAATGAAACATCTTTTTAGCATTATCTGCAAACAAGGAGTCTATATGAAAGAAACTCGCAATTCCATTAAAAAATAAAAATACTGCTATCATAAATAGTGCTGCTGCAAAAAATGAATAGATAATTTTTGAAAATTTTTGAAAATTATGAGTTCCATTTGCCTGTTTTACGGCCTTAAAAAGATTTTCTAATGAAAGGTCAATCACAACAATAAATAAAAGTTCATTTTTATCATTATAAATTGGCATCGCTGCACTAACTACCAATTCTCCACTTAAAATTGATGGATAAGGGTCTGTTAAAATACATTTTTTTTCATTTAAAGCTCTATAAAAAAATCCTCTATCACTTCTATTTTCATTTTTTCCTATTCTATATTCTTTAATTTTTGAAATATTATCAATTACTTGTTCTCCATTTGGATCTAAAATATAAGCAGCATCAATCTCTTTCACTTCTGTTAAAACTTTTTCAAGATTTTTGTGAATAACTTCAAGAGTAATATCTTGTAATCTATTTGGTAAATGTCTTGTAAGTAAATAACAAAGATAAGTCCTTGCTGGTTTTCTAATATGATTAAATTGTGCTAAAACATTAAGCATTATCTATCTCCTTTTGGATAAAATTTTTAAAAATTTTTGTATAAGATTTATTTTCTTTCAATTTGTTTGCCATCTCATTTATTATTGAATAATAATCTGTTGTTAAAATATTCCCCTTTAAAAGTTCATATTTTAACCAAAGCCAATAAGTATTTAAAACATCACTTTCACAATATTCTTCTATTTTTGTAAGTTCTCCATCAAAATATAATTTATAAACTTCATCTCCATGTACATCATATTTTCCAGGGAGTCCTGCCATTTGAGCCAAAACATCAAGTTTAAGACCTCTAACAGCCCCATAACTACCTAATACTTCAATTAAATCAATATGAAAATTTTCACTATATCTTGAACGATAATTTTCCCACTTATTTGTATTATCAAAATAAGTAGGAATTGAAAGATTATATTTAAGTGCTCTAATAAAAAGCATAGGTAAATCAAAATTTCTACCATTAAAAGATATAAGTTTAGGTTTATTCTTTTCTATAAATTTGAAAAATTCTTTTATTATCTCTTTTTCATTTTTACCAGGAAATGTTCCTACTTTGATAAATTTACCATAATCATCACCAATCACAGCACTAATTGAAACAACTTGATGAAAAGGAAGAGGTAAAAAACTACTATTTGTTTTTTCTTCTTGTGCAAAAAATGCCTCTTCACAAATTAAAATTTCCTCATCTTGTGTAATTTCATAATTTTGTTTTACTAAATCTATATCGGGAATAGTTTCGCAGTCAAATACACAAACCAAAGTAAGCCTTTTTGATGTAATTATAGCAAAAAAATTAAGAGTTTAATTTTTTTGCTTCTTGTAATGCTAAAATCACATCATCTATATTTTCATAAGGAATATGTGCTTTCCAATCTACCTCTGAACCATTTAAACTTATACCTAAACTAACCACTGGCTTTGAACTCTCTCCGTATGGTTCATCAATATGAGATACACTAATAATCCCCTCTTTTGTATTTGCTAACGGAAATTCTTTAATTAACTTTGTTTTTTTCATTTTATATCCTTTTTTTAGTCTAAATTATTATATCATAGATTTATTATTTATGGTATAATCCCTATTAAAAAAGGAAAAATTATGAAAAAATTACTTTTAGCTGGTGCGATTTTTACTTCTATTTTTGCTCAAAACTTAAAAACAAATGATGTTTTTATAGGATTGTCTGCTGGTAGAACAACAACCAATTCAGATCATAAGACTTATGGAGAATTTAAAATAGGGAAATATTTTTATGATAAAAATATTTATAATATATCAAACAGAATTTATATAAGTGGTTTAGCAACTACTTCATCAGAAAAACAATTTGGAATAGCAAAGGCTAATTTAGATTGGATTTGGACAACTATACCTTATCTTAAACCTTTTATTGGTGTAGATGCTGGATATTTATATTACAAAGATGATTCATCAAAATCAACAGGTGTATATGGTTTTAAACTAGGTGCTTTAATATATTTAGGAGATACATTAGAGTTAGAGGCTGGGATAAATGTTGATAAAGCAACTCAAAATAGTGATTTTTGGACATCAAACCTAAAAAAAGTTTATGGTGGGATAAATTTTAGTTTTTAATAACTGAAATAAAGTTATCCACCTCTTTTTGTAGGTGTTTTAAATCTTTTGAATTATCTATTAGATAGTTCGCTTTTTGTTTTTTTTCTTCAATATTAATTTGTAAATTTACTAATTTTTTTGCTTCATCTAAACTAATATTATTTCTTTTAGCAAGTCTTTGAATTTGAATATTTTGAGGAGTATAAACAACTACAACTTTTTTAAATTCATTATAATTACCTGTTTCAAAATATAAAGGAATATCAAGAAAATAAGGAATATTAAACTTTTCTAATTTTTTACTTTCATTTAAAATATACTCTTTTATTTTGGGATGAATAAACTCTTCAAGTTGTTTTCTTTTGCTTTCATTATTAAATACAATTTTTCCAAGTTCTTTTCTATCACTTGTGCCAAATATCTTTTTGATTTCATTTGAGTGTTTTTCTAAAAGTTTATGAGCAACTTCATCCGCACTAATTATTGTATATCCATATAATTTGAGCAAACTCGCCACAGTTGATTTTCCTGTGGCTATACTTCCTGTTAGAATGATTGCATTCATTATATTTTAATACTACTTAAAATAGTTTTAAAAATTTTAGTTGGATAATTAAAACTTGATAAGTGAATATCTGTATTATAATATTCACAATGCTCAACAAAATCAGATTTATTTCGAACAATATCTGCTTGTGGATGATATTTTTTTGAACTAAATAAAATTGTATTTATTTTTTCATTTTCATCAAAAAACCAATAAGGTTGATTTATATACATAAGTTTCCCAACTTTTTCAAATAATTCTGTATCAGTTAAACTACTTGCTGGTTGAACTGCTACCCCTTTATCTTTTAAGGCTTTATTTAGATAAACACTACTTACATATTTTGTTGAGATAATTACATCATATTTATTTTCTATCTCAGCTAATCCACTTTCATCATCAATTTCTGTAATTTCTGCTTTGTGAAAACTTAACTCTTTTTTAATATCATCGTTTCCACCAATTACACAAACATTTAATCCAACTTTGTCGTGAGAACACATAGGAACTTGAACTAACATTTCTTCATATATCATATTTATCCTTTTTTCAGATTTTTGAAGTATAATATCAAAAAAATTAAAAAATTTGTGCTAAAATTCCAAAAAAATTAAAAAAAGGAGAAAATATGTCTTATATAGTAGATGTAGAAAAACAATGTGGATGTATTAAAAAATCTGGTTGGGGATTCCCTAAAAATTTCGATAGTAGAGAAAAAGCAGAATATGAAGCACTTGAACTTGCTAATCAAATGAATGCTACTTTTTGTAAAAAACATAGATTTTTTGTAAATAAAGAAGATAATAAATTTACAATTATGGTAGAGATGGCTTGTCCAAATGCTTAAAAAGTTAAAAGCAAAAAAGTGAAAACTTTATGCTTTTTTTTGATAAAGGAGAAAATATGCAATTATCTATTCCAAACAATCTAAATAATGAATTAAATGAATTAAGTAAAATTTATAATCTTGACACTTCAAAAATGGTAATTGAAGCTATTACAAAATATATCCAAGAACAAAAATCAAAAATGATTTATAATAATTTTGAACAATCAGCAAAAGAATTAAAAAAAGTTTTAGAAAATAAAACGAAACTACAAACATTAGATGAGTTTTTAGATGAATTATAAAATTATACCTTTAAACAATTTTAAAAAAAATATAAAAAAATTACAAAAAAAATATCCTCTTATAAAAAATGATTTAAAAGAATTAAATAATACTTTACAAAATAATCCAAATGAAGGGATAGAATTAGGAAATAATTGTTTCAAAATTAGAGTAAAAAATTCATCTATTCCAACAGGCAAAAGAGGTGGGTTTAGAGTAATTTATTATTATGTTTATGAAGAGAATATCTATTTAATGGCAATCTATTCAAAATCAGAAATAGAGAATATATCTAATGATAAAATGTTAGAGATACTAAAAGAAAATGGATTATAAAGGAAAATAATGCTTGTTCATTTATGTTGTGCTGTTGATGCTGGGTATTTCCTCAAAAAACTAAAAGAAGATTTTCCAAATGAAAAGATAGTGGGATTTTTTTATGACCCAAATATTCAACCATATAATGAATACTTATTACGAAAAGAAGATACAAAAAGAATTTGTCAAAAACTCGCTATTAAGATGATAGAGGGGGAATATAATTATGAATATTGGTTACAAAAAGTAAGTGGTTATGAAAATGAACCTGAAAAAGGGATAAGATGTAGTATCTGCTTTGATGTAAGTTTAGAAGAAACAGCAAAAGTAGCAAAAAAACTTGGTCATAACCAAATTTCAACTTCTCTACTTATGTCCCCAATGAAATCAAAAGAACAACTTACAAATGTAGGAAAAATGATAAAAAGAATATATGATATTGATTTTATTATCAAAGATTATGCCCAAAAAGGGGGACATCAAGCACAACAAGAGATGGCAAAAAAAGAACAAGTTTATAGACAAGATTATTGTGGTTGTATTTTTGGGTTACTTCCACAAAGAAGTCAAAGGGGGGAAAATCGCCCTGATGAACTTTATACTCCAATTACAAATCAAACTTTACCAGCAAGTATAGAAGAAAGATTAGAATTTTATAAAAAAAGAGATGAATACGATAAATTAGGGATACTATATAAAATAGTTAAAGAAAATTTCTTAAATTATAGACTTTTAAGTGGAAAAATAACTATCAAAAAAGAGATTCTTCCAAGTTATATTTTATTTTATTCTTATTTAGAAAGAAAAAATGGTGGTAGAATTGAATTTCAAAAAAATAAAATTTATCATTTAAATAGAATGCAAATTAAATTTATAACATTAAAAACTTTTAATAAACTTTTAAATAAAAATTATCAAAATATTTATGAAATTTACAAAAATCCCCCTACAATAGATGAAGAGATACAAACAAGAGAAACTCTCTTGAATGAAAAATATAACTTAACCCCCATTATAGTTTTAGAAAATATTCCACTTGATAAACGGATAGATGTAGAAATAAAAAGTAAAATATATCCTGATAACAAAGAGGTTTTTGTATTAGATTAAAAATTATGTTAAAATTACCTTTAAAAACTAAAATTTATTTTTAAAGGAAAATTATGTTTGATGTAATGCAAATTCAAAAAATGTTACCACATAGATACCCATTTTTATTATTAGATAGAGTTACAGATATTAAAGAAGGTGAAACTATAGATGCTTATTTAAATATTTCAATCACAAATCAAGTATTTCAAGGACATTTCCCTGACCATCCAATATATCCAGGGGTTTTAATTATTGAAGGATTAGCACAAGCTGGTGGGGTTTTAGCTTTTCAATCAGTTCCACAAGAGGAAGTAAAAGATAAAGTTGTTTATTTTATGAGTATTGACAAAGCGAAATTCAGAGCCCCTGTAAAACCAGGAGATAAACTTGAATATAAACTTTCAGTTATTAAACACAGAGGGAAAATTTGGCAACTTGATGGAAAAGCTTATGTTGATGGTAATTTAGTTGCCGAAGCTGAATTAAAAGCAATGATAATGGATAAATAATGATAGATAAAACAGCAATAATTGAAGATGGTGCGATAATTGATAAAACTGCTGAAATTGGTGCTTATGCTTATATTGGAAGTAAAGTAAAAATTGGAGCAAATACAAAAATTCATCACCATGCTACGGTTGAGGGAAAAACAACAATCGGTGAAAATAATGAAATATTTCCTTATGCTTCAATAGGAACTGCTCCACAAGATTTAAAATACAATGGAGAAGATACAGAACTAATCATAGGAAACAATAATAAAATAAGAGAATTTACTCTTATAAATACAGGAACTATTCAAGATAACGGAAAAACTATTATAGGAGATAATAACTTATTTATGGGATATGTTCATATAGCACACGATTGTGTAATTGCTAATAATTGTATTTTTGCAAATGCGGCAACACTTGCTGGACATGTTCATATAGATGATGGAGCAGTCGTTGGTGGTATGACACCTATCCATCAATTTGTTCATATTGGAAGTTTAGCAATGATAGCAGGAGCGAGTGCAGTTAGTCAAGATGTTCCCCCTTTTTGTATGGTAGAGGGAAATAGAGCAAAATTAAGAGGGCTAAACTTAACAGGACTTAGAAGAGGATTAGAAAATAGGAAAGATATTGATGAGATTAAAAAAGTTTATAAAGAGTTATTTGAAAGTGGAAAACCTTTAAAAGAGAATGCTCAAAATATTTTAGATAATACTCAAAATATTTATGTAAAAAAATTAGTTGAATTTGTAGTGAATTCAAAAAGAGGGATAGCTTATGATAGAAAAATGTGATTTTTGTGGAACAATAGAAACAGAAGAAAACCCTTTATTAGAGGGAGAAAATGCAAAAATTTGTCAAAATTGTGTGATTAGTGCTTATAAAATAGTTATGGGTGCCTTAGATGAAGAAATTGAACACGATTTTCAATTATTAGTGCCAAAAGAGTTAAAAGCAAAACTTGATGAATATGTAATTGGACAAGATAGAGCAAAAAAAATAATTTCAGTAGCTGTTTATAATCATTACAAAAGACTTTTTAAACAAAATGAAATTGAAGATGATGATACAGAACTTCAAAAATCAAATATTTTAGTTATTGGTCCGACAGGAAGTGGTAAAACTTTAATCGCCCAAACATTAGCAAAATTTCTTGATGTTCCTTTGGCTATCGCAGATGCCACATCTCTTACAGAAGCTGGATATGTAGGAGAAGATGTAGAAAATGTAATTTTAAAACTTCTTCAAGCTACTGATTTTGATGTAGCAAGAGCAGAAAAAGGGATTATTTTTATTGATGAAATTGATAAAATTTCAAGACTTGGAGAAAATAGAAGTATTACAAGAGATGTAAGTGGTGAAGGGGTTCAACAAGCACTTTTAAAAATTGTAGAAGGAACTGTGGTAAATGTTCCACCTCACGGAGGAAGAAAACACCCTGGTGCGGAATTTATTCAACTTGATACTTCAAATATTTTATTTATAGCAGGTGGTGCTTTTGATGGACTTGAAGATATTATCAAAAAGAAACTCAAAGGTAATGTGATTGGTTTTGGTAGTGAAAAAAAAGGGGAACTTAGCAAAGATGATATATTAGAGTTAGTTGAACCTGATGAATTGGTTAAATATGGACTAATTCCTGAACTAATAGGAAGATTTCCGGTAATTTCTACTCAAAGAGAACTTACAAAAGAAGATTTAATCAAAATTTTAACAGAACCAAAAAATGCTTTAATTAAACAATATAAAAAACTTTTTGCTATTGATGAGGTAACTTTGACATTTGAAAAAGAAGCTCTTGAAGAGATAGCTCAAATGGCTCTAAATAGAAAAACAGGTGCGAGAGGTTTAAGAGCGATTATTGAAGAAAGAATGGTAGATATTATGTTTGATTTACCAGATTATAAAGGGTATGAAATTGTAATTACAAAAGATGTAATAAAAGAAAAAAAAGAACCTATTTTTATAAAACAAGTTAAAGGAAAATAATGGCAAGTATTTTAGATAAATTGATTGGAATTTTTTCAAACGATTTAGCAATAGATTTAGGAACTGCAAATACTATCGTAACTATCAAAGGCAAAGGGATAGCTATCAATGAACCAAGTGTTGTAGCACTAAAAAGTTCTCATAATGCTAAAAAGAAAGTTTTAGCAGTGGGAAAAGAAGCAAAAGATATGGTTGGTAAAACTCATGCGGGAATTACTGCTATTCGTCCAATGAAAGATGGAGTTATTGCTGATTTTGATGTAACACAAGAGATGATTAAATATTTTATAAAAAAAGTACATAATAGAAATAGTTTTATCTCTCCAAGAGTAATTATCTGTGTTCCTTATGGTCTTACACAAGTTGAAAGAAAAGCAGTTAAAGAAAGTGCTATGAGTGCTGGGGCAAGAGAAGTATTTTTAATAGAAGAACCTATGGCTGCTGCTATTGGAGCTGAACTTGCTACACAAGAAGCACAAGGAAATTTAGTTGTAGATATAGGAGGAGGTACTACTGAGATTGGAGTTATTTCACTTGGAGGTTTAGTTGTTTCAAAATCAATTAGAGTAGCAGGAGATAAATTTGATAGAGCAATAGTTGATTATGTAAATAAAACTTATTCTCTTCAAATAGGAGAAAGAACTGCCGAAGAGATTAAAATCCAAATTGGAACGGCTATAAAACTCGAAAAAGAGATTAAAATGTTTGTAAAAGGAAAAGATAGAATCTCTGGACTTTTAAATACAATCGAAATTTCAAGTGAAGATATTAGAGAGGCTCTAAAAGAACCGGTAAAAGAGATAGGAGAAGCTCTAAAACAAGTGCTTGAAGATACTCCTGCTGATTTAGCTGGTGATATTGTAGAAAATGGAGTAATTTTAACAGGTGGTGGAGCACTTTTAAGAGGACTTGATAAATATCTTAGAGAACTTGTAAAACTTCCTGTATATGTAGCCGAAGACCCTCTTTTAGCAGTAGCAAGAGGAACAGGTAAAAGTTTAGAAAATATAGAACTACTCTCATCTAGTTTAAATGAATAATAAATATTTTTATATTTTAATAACCATTTTTTTGGTTATTATTTTTTATTTGAAAACTGAAATTACTAATAACACATTATTTTTATTTAACAAAACAAAAAATACGATACAACATTATATTTTGGATATTCAAAACTCTATCTCTACTCATTTTAATCAAGCAAAACAGATTCAAACTCTAAAAAAAGAGAATCAAGAATATAAAAATTATTTAATGAATAGCAATATTTTAATTCAAAAATGTCAATCTTTACAAAACTTTAAACAACTAAAAACTAAACAAGTAACATTTACACAAACAATCTCCTATGCAAATTTACCAGATATGACATCTATTTATATTGATTATTCAGATAAAAATATAACCACTCCAAAAGGTTTAGTTTTTAATAACCAAACAGCAGGTATAGTAATAAAAAATATCAAAAATTTTTCTCTTGCTTATTTAAATAATAATACAAAAACATCTTATACAGTATTTATAGGTAAAAATAAAATCCCTGGTATTTTATTTGGTGGTGAAAAAATTATTATAAAATATATCCCTAAATATCATAAAATAAATATAGGTGATTTAGTTATTACAAGTGGTTTAGATAAAATTTTTTATGAAGGTGTAAATGTTGGAAAAATATCTTCTATCACTCAAAAAACTCTCTATCAAGAAGCTATAATAAAACCTTTTTATAATACTTTACACCCTACTTTCTTTTATGTAGTTAGAAATTAAGTAATATTTTTTATAAAATTTAATTTACTCTTTAAAGCAAAATGTTTAATTTAAAAAAAATAGATAAGAATATATGATTATTCTCAAAATCCATTTTCAAAATTACATATTTTCTTTATTTACCATTTTCATCTCTTTCACCATAAAAAACAAATATAATCTTTATTGTGGGTTTTAGTATTATTTTAAATTTTTTGTTATAATTTTACAAAATTAGATATAAATACAGCAGTTATGGAATAACTTTATTCAAAAAATATAATATTGATTATAGTGTATTGTCTAATTATGACACAATCATACTTGCTGTGGCTCATAATAAATTTAAAGAAATATTATCTCAAATTTCAAAACTTAAAACTTAAAATTAGTAATCTATGATGATTAAATCATTTTTTTGATAAAAA
>Ga0256837_1002835_pt1 | contig 10358 bp, 15 predicted proteins | sample 4562384metaG_FD_185976 | JGI IMG/M metagenome (GOLD analysis project Ga0256837, IMG submission 185976) | Hydrothermal vent microbial communities from Guaymas Basin, Mexico - 4561-384 | ecosystem: Environmental > Aquatic > Marine > Hydrothermal vents | place: Mexico: Guaymas Basin | collected... | reverse complement strand
TTTAACCGATACATTTGGAGTATTGAAACTCTGACAGCAAAACATCCTCAGCCCAAGCCTCTATATATTTAACCGATACATTTGGAGTATTGAAACATATACAGAACATAACCGTCATAACTTTTAGCTTTAGAAGCATTTAACCGATACATTTGGAGTATTGAAACTTTAAATATTTATGGCTTTTAATGTTTTTTATCCCATTTAACCGATACATTTGGAGTATTGAAACACTTATAGAATACCAAGAGACCTTACGAAAAAAAGATTTAACCGATACATTTGGGGTATTGAAACCGAAAAATGTTTTTGAAGATAAAATTAATGAATATTGAAAATGAATAGAATATATTTAAAAACATTTTGTTTTGCAGATTAGGCGACTGACATTTAATAAAAGGGTTTAAAGAAGTAAAAAGAGAAATTAAGAAATTATCTCTTTCATTTTAATGATGGCTTCTTTTAGTCCTAAAAATACTGCATTGGCTATAATTGAATGACCGATGTTTAATTCGCTTATTTCTTTAATATCTGCGATATTTTTTACATTTTGGTAATTTAATCCATGTCCTGCTGCTACCTCAAGTCCTAAATCTTCTCCTGATATGGCGGCATCTTTTATTAGTTTGAGTTCATCATCAAGCATTTTTTTTAATGTTTTTCTATCATAATTTTCAAACACTTTAAATGGGGTATGGTTTATGTTTGTGTTTAGTGCTAAGTGTAAGTTTGCATATTTTCCTGTATGGAGTTCTATCATTTGAGCACCGATTTGGGCTGATTTTTTAATTTGTTCAAAATCAGGGTCAATAAACAGTGATACTTCAATATTGTTTTTATGAAGTTTATCAATTGCATTTTTTATCTCTTTTTCAAACTTAATTATATCAAGACCGCCTTCTGTTGTTACTTCTTCTCTTCTTTCAGGCACGAGCGTTGCTCTGTGGGGTTTTAATTTGCAGATGATATCAATAATTTCGGGATTTATAGAACATTCCATATTTACAGGCAAAAAGCTGTTTTGACAGATTCTTTTGGCATCAAAATCTGTGATATGACGTCTGTCTTCTCTTAAGTGAATCGTAACTTGGTCGGCTCCTGCTTCTTTTAAAACTTGTAAAGCCATTAAAGGATCGGGTTCGTTTATTTTTCTTGCATTTCTTAAGGTTGCTATATGGTCTATATTTACTCCGAGTTTCATAATTATCCTTTTTTGTTATAATTTTAGTAAAAAAAGGAAGTAAATGAAATACTTTATCGGAACAGACCACGCAGGATTTGAGGTAAAGCCTTTTGTAATTGAATATTTACAAAAAAAAGGAATTGAAGTAGAAGACCTTGGGACTTATTCAAATGAGAGTGTAGATTATCCGGATTATGCCCATAAAGTAGCTGAGGCTGTAAAAAACACTCCAGGAAGTATGGGAATTTTAATTTGTGGAAGCGGTATTGGAATGAGTCTTGCAGCTAATAAACATAAAGGTATTCGTGCGGCTCTTTGTCATGATTATTATACGGCTTCAATGGCAAGACGTCATAATGATGCTAATATATTATGTTTTGGTGCAAGAATTGTAGGTCTTGGAGAAATTGAGTCAATTCTTGAAGGTTGGCTTAACAGTGAGTTTGAAGGAGGGAGGCATAAAAGAAGGGTAGAAAAAATTGATATTTAACTGGCTTTTTCTCTCCTTTATTTTTTTAGTTATTTTAATTTTACTTTTTAAGATGTTTTATTATAAACACCTTTATGAAAAAACGGAAGAAAAAAGAAAACACCTCAAACATGCTTTAAGAGATGCGGAAATTTTAATTAAAAAATATCAAATTCAACTTCAAAGGTCTCTTGGGAATTTGGAGCTTTTAAATGAAGAAATGAATAAATTAAAAAACGATTTAAAAGCTATAAAAAACAGAAATGCTCAACTTCGTGTGGAGAATGAGCAGTTAAGAAGAAAGATAAGGGAACTTGAAAATAAAATCGAAGCTCTTCTTTAATCTTCAATTACGCTTTTTATAATATAAAATAGCAATAGAGGAAGAAAAATAATATTTAACAAAAATTTTGCAAGATATAAAAATCCTAGATTTAAAAGAGCGTTGATTATTTTTGTTGAATGACTTATATAATACTTACTGATTTCTTTGATTTTTTCTATATAAGATGTTGTTGCTGAAAGGCTTTGTTTTATTTTATCAAAAATGGAACTTTGTTGTGTAGTTTCTATTTCTAAAGTTATTTTGTGTGAGAGAGCAGGTAGTAGTGTTTTATTTAGTTTTGAAATTTGAGGAGAAAAGTAATATTTATCTGCTGTATAAGAGATATATGCGCTAAATGGAATAAATATTTTTATAAAAATAAAAATTAATAAAATTTTATAGAGGGCTTTATTTTTAATAAATAAATTTAATATTGCTAAAACTAACAATAAAATTCCAAAAATTTTAAAATTTGTCAGTTCGTAAATTGCCTTTTCACTTCCAATTGCCCATATTCCAAGTGTCAAAAGGTCTGAAAATCTCTCAGTTGCATCATCAATCGGATCAAGTGCTTCGCCTATTGCAATACTTCCTCCAATTCCGGCATTAAAATTTATCTGGGAGTGTTTTATAATTGATACAGTAGCATTTATACTTCTGGTGATTAGATAAGTAATCCCTGCCTGTTTTAAAGAGTTGTTTATATATTTTGAAGTAATATTTTGAGTTGGAATAAAAATAATAATAGAAAAGAGCAGAATAAAAAGCTCTTTTTTTGAAGCTAATATAAATACTTTAATTTTTCTTTTTAGGTCTAAAGGCTGTTGGACTTTCAATATAATCTCCTCCTATTAAATCAACTGCATAAGGAATTGCCGCCCATACTGCTTCAAGGTTTTCGCGAATTGCTTTTGGAGACCCAGGCAAATTTAAAATAAAGCTGTTTTTAACAACTCCGGCAGTTCCTCTTGCAAGAATTGAAGTTGGAACATATTTTAAAGAGTGCATTCTCATAAGCTCTCCGAATCCCGGAAGTTCTTTTTCAATTACTTCTTTTGTGGCTTCAGGAGTTATGTCTCTTGGGGCAGGGCCTGTACCTCCGGTTGTTAGGATAAGAGAGCATTTTTCATTTACAAGTTCTTTTAAAGTTTTTACAATATCATCAAATTCATCAGGAATCAATCTATAAACTATTTCAAATTCGTTTGTTATGTTTTTTCGTAAAAACTTTTCAATTTCTTTTCCGCTTTTATCTTCATAAATTCCAGCGCTTGCTCTGTCACTAATAGTGACGATTCCTATTTTTAGCATCTTTTTCCTTTTTTGAAGGATTATAGCAGAGAATTAATCAGGTTTCAAGTTAAGAGTAATTTTATTATGTTAATTTTTTAAAGAATAAAAATACAAAAATTAATAAAATAAAAAGCCCAAAAGGGCAAAGGAACTACTCTGCGTAATAATCTATTCCTTCTTTTTCTTTAAGCATATTTATCAGATGTTGTTTGTAACCCTCAACCCATTTATCAATATCATTAACTTGAATTCTTGCAACACCGCTCTCAAGTGCCGCTCTTGCTACTGCTGCTGATTCATCAACAAACACTCTTCTGTCAAACGGTTTTGGAAGGATATAATCTTTTCCGAATTTCAAGTCAGCTCCACTATAAGCATCTTTTACGTATTGAGGTACAGGTTTTTCAGCTAAATCAGCAAGTGCTTTAGCAGCCGCTATTTTCATTTCCATATTTACAGCTTTTGCGTGAGTATCAAGAGCACCTCTGAAAATAAATGGGAATCCTAATACGTTATTTACTTGGTTTGGATAGTCACTTCTTCCAGTTCCTATGTATAAGTCAGGTCTAACTTCAAGAGCAAGTTCTGGTTTGATTTCTGGGTCCGGGTTTGCAAGAGTTAGAAGCAGTGCATTTGGATTTAGAGTTTTTACCATATCCTGAGTAATACAATTTGCTACTGAGTTACCAACTACAACATCAGCACCCTTTAGAGCGTCAGCTAATGTTTCAATATCTTCATCAACTGCCCACGGTTCTTTATATTTATTTAAATCATCTCTTTTTTTAGTAATAGGACCTCTAGAATCAGTTAGAACCATATTTCTGATTCCAAGAGCTTTATACATTTCAGCAGCCGCAAGTCCTGCAGCACCGGCACCGATAATTACAACTCTAAGGTCTTCAAGTTTTTTTCCTTCAAGTTTTGCCCAGTTGATAATTGCCGCAGATGAAATAATTGCTGTTCCGTGTTGGTCGTCGTGGAAAATCGGAATATCACATCTTGCCTGTGATTCTTTTTCGATATCAAAACATTTTGGTGCTTTAATATCTTCAAGGTTAATTCCACCAAATGTTGGAGAAATTGCTTCTACGATTTCAATAATTTTTTCAGGGTCTCTCTCTTTTAGTTCAATATCATAAGCATCTATAAATGCAAATTTTTTAAAAAGTACAGCTTTACCTTCCATAACAGGCTTACCTGCAACAGGTTTTAAAGTCCCAAGTCCAAGTACTGCAGTTGAATCTGTTACAACTCCTACTAAGTTAGCTTTGTTTGTATAAGTATAAGCTAATTGTTCATCTTTATCGATTTCAATACAAGGAATTGCAACACCAGGGCTGTATGCAATTGAAAGGTCTCTTGAGTCTCTAACAGGTTTTGTTACTTCAATTGCAATTTTACCAGGGACCGGTTTTGCATGATATTCTAATGCTTCTTCTTTTGTGAAAGTTGGTTTATTTGCCATTACAGCTCCTTTTTTTGTACAATTATATTTAAAAGTTACCAAACTTTACAAATTAATATATTTTATTTAAAAAATTTGTTACAAAAGGGAACAGATGATAATAGATACACATACTCATCTTGATAATAAAAAGTTTTTAGACGATGTAGATGAGGTTATAAAAAGAGCAGAAGATGCAGGGGTTAAAAAATTTATAATTCCGGCAGCTGACCCAGTTGATTTGCCAAGGGCAATAGAACTTGCACAAAAATATGATAATGTTTATTTTGCTGTAGGTTTTCATCCGGTTGATATTAATAAGTATGATGAAAAACTGATAACCTGCTTTATAAATCATCCAAAATGTGTGGCTGTAGGTGAAATTGGGCTTGATTATTACTGGGTGAAAGATAAAGAACAAAGAGAAAAGCAAATTGAATATTTTCATAAACAGATTGAACTTGCAAAAAAGTATAATAAACCTATTATTGTTCATATTAGAGAAGCTACGGAAGATAGCGTAAACGTAATAGAATCTCATCCTGAAATTAAAGGAGTTTTTCACTGTTTTAATGCAGCTGAGCAGCTTTTAAAATTTTCCGATAGGTTTTATTATGGAATAGGCGGGGTAATTACATTTAAAAATGCAAAAAAACTTGTGAATGTTTTTCCAAAAATTCCAAAAAACAGAGTAGTAATTGAAACTGATGCCCCTTATCTTACACCTCATCCATACAGGGGCAAAAGAAACGAACCTATGTATACAACTCTTATTAGAGATAAGATAGCTGAACTTTGGAATCTTAGCAAAGAGGATGTTGAAGAAATTACAACAGAAAATGCAAGAAGGCTTTTTAAAATATGAAAAAATTTTTGTTTTTTATTTTTACTGCTTTTTTGTTTGCGGATGTAGTCAGTAATAGCAATGTTAATGTGCTTAGGTCTTTAGATATAAACGATAAGTTTTTATTTAATAAAGATTTAAAGAAAAAATACAAAGAATATTCTCAAAGAAAAAAAAGATATTTTCTAAATATTTTAGAAAACGGTTTTGAAATTCTGCCGGTTATTAAAGAAAAAATAATCTCTTCTAAAATTCCGCAAGAGCTTGTAGCAGTTGCAATGGCTGAGAGTTATTTTTCTATGAGTGCAAAATCTCATAAAAAAGCCATAGGGCTTTGGCAGTTTATGCCAGCGACTGCTAAGAGGTTTGGTCTTAGGATAGATGAGTATGTAGATGAGAGAAAAGATCCTGTTAAATCTACAAAAGCCGCAATAGATTATTTAAAATATCTGCATGATTTTTTTGGAAAATGGTATCTTGCAATTATGGCTTATAACGCCGGGGAAGCTAGAACGGTTGAAGGAGTTGTGAGGGCAAAAGTAGATAAACTTTGTAAAAGTCTTGGAAAAAGATGTAGAAAAGACAAAAGAATAAAAGAGTATAGAAAAATTATAAAAGCTTATCAAAGATACGGAAGCAAAAGTTTTAAAAAACTTTATATACTTTACAAAAAACTTTCATACATAGATGTTTCTTTAGATGAACTTTTAAGATATCAAAAAGGTTTAAAAAGGCAATATCTTCCAAAAGAGACAAGAAATTATATTTTAAAAGTAGTTTCTCTTAGTTTTTTACTTAATAGTAATGAATTTTTAAAATATTCAAATGCATACGTTTTGAATAGTGGAGTAACTCCTACTTTTAATAAAGTAAGCGTTCCACCGGGAACTTCTTTATATTCTGTTAGCAGACTTCTTGATATTGATTATAAAACGCTAAGAGCAAATAATATGCATCTTAGATATGCTTTTACTCCTCCTTATAAATATTATATTTACATACCTTATCAGAAACTTGCTTTTTTTAAGGAGCATTTCAGAGGTAAAAGCAGATATATTTATATTTATAAGGTAAAAAAAGGAGACACATTATATAAAATAGCTAAAAAATTTGATACAAAGGTTAAAATATTAAAGGATTATAACAGAGTAGGAAGATTTTTAAGAGTTGGACAGAGATTAATAATACCTTTAAATGAAAGATATGTAAAATATATTGTAAAACCTGGAGACTCTCTTTTAAAAATTGCAAAAAGATTCGGCATTTCTTATAAAAAAATTCAAAAAGTAAATAATTTAAACAGTTCTATTATAAGAGTCGGACAGGTCTTAAAAATTCCTCAAAAGTTAAGGTAAAAAATGAGAGTAGTAAGTTTTTTAATTTTTATACTATTTTTAGGATGTGCTAACAAAAAGTATTATAATGAACCTATACAGCTTAACACTTCAACAAAAAAAACTCAAAAACCCTATTATGTTAGAGGAAGGGTATATTATCCTTTGAATAAGGTTTATATAGGATGGAGTGAAAGGGGGATTGCAAGCTGGTATGGTCCTAATTTTCACGGGAGATATACAAGCAGCGGAGAAGTTTATAATATGTATGCATATACAGCCGCTCATAAAACACTTCCTATGAATACTATTGTAAAAGTTATAAATTTAAATAATAATAAAAGTGTTATTGTAAGAATTAATGACAGAGGCCCTTTTATCAGAGGAAGAATTATAGATTTAAGTTATGCAGCTGGGAAAAAAATAGGGCTTGATGTAACAGGTACTGCTCCTGTTAAGATAGTTGTAGTTGGTTTTAAAGGAAAAAATTATATAAGCGGGTATAAAGTTCAAGTAGGTGCATTTTTAAAAAAATCGGGAGCAAAAAAGTTGTCTCAAAAATACCAAAAATTAGGATATAATACTGTTATAGTTCAAAAAGATATTTTTTATAAAGTCTATATAAGTGGATTTAGAACATACAAAGAAGCAAAAAAATTTATGTTAAAAAATAAAATAAGTGGATTTGTGGTAGGAGATTAATATGACCCATATTAAAAGAGAGACAAAAGAGACGAGAATAGATATTAAAATTGATATAAAAGGAAACGGTAAAAGTAATATTTCAACTGGTATTGGTTTTTTTGACCATATGCTTGAAACTTTTGCAAAACACAGTGGAATTGATATGGAAATTTTTTGTGACGGGGATATTGATGTCGATTATCATCATACTGTTGAAGATGTTGGTATTGTTTTAGGGGAGGCTTTGTATAAAGAAATTTTTCCTGTAAAAAATATAGAAAGATTTGCAAACGCAGTGGCTGTATTAGACGAAGCGGCAGTTGAGGTGGATTTGGATATAGGCGGAAGACCTTATCTTGTTTATGAAATTCCAGATGGAAGGATTAGAGATTTTGATTTAGAGCTTATAGAGGAATTTTTTAAATCACTTGTGTTTAACTTCAAAATAGCAGCTCATATTGTTTATAAAAGAGGAACAAACAAACATCATATAATAGAGAGTGCTTTTAAATCGTTTGCAGTGGCTTTAAGAAGGGCTTTAACTTACAGAGAATCTGGAATCCCTTCTACTAAAGGTGTGTTATGACAGAGCTGATTGTAATTGATGTTGATGGTACATTAACCGATGGTAAAATATATTATGGAAACGATGGAGAGGAACTTAAGGCTTTTAATATTAAAGATGGCCTTATGGTTTCTTCTTGGAACAGGCTTGGAAAAAAGAGTGCGATTATTACGGGGAGAGTTTCAAAGATAGTAGACAGACGTGCAAAAGAGCTTGGAATTGGGATAGTAAGACAAGGAGTTAGAAATAAAAAAGAGGAGCTTGAGAAAATTATAGAAGAGCTTAATATCTCTTTTAATGAAGTGGCGGTTATCGGGGATGATATGAATGATTTATCTATGATGAAACTTGCAAAAAAAACATTTGCCCCAGCAGATGCTAATCCCTTTGTTTATGATTATGTTGAATATCCCCTTACAAAAAAAGGAGGAGATGGGGCTGTTGCTGAGATGGTGGAAATTTTATTAAAAGAAGAGAATTTATATAAAAAATTTGTTTCATTATGGTTAGAGCAGTAGTTTTTATTTTAATTATTTTAGGAATTAGTTTATATCCCTTGTTAGAAATAAAAAATGTGAAGGTAATTAAAGAATATAAAATAAAAAATTTTATTCCTATGCAGATTGATAAGGGGAGATATTTTGTTTATGAAGTAAATTTAACTAAGATGGGGTCTTTTGATAAGTTAAATATTTTCGAAAAAAAAATAGTGGCTTTTAATTTTACTTTTTTTGATTTATTAAAGCACGAAGATTTTTTTGCAAAAAAAGCAGTATATAATAAACCTGAGCTTAAGGTTTATATTTTAAAATATTCAAACAAAGATTATAATGTCTCTTCTGATTTTGCAGTTTATAATAAATTGAAAAAAACCTTAAGAGGTTCTAAATTTGAAATTTTATCAGCTAATTACAGAGGTTATGGAAGTAGCTTTTTTATAGATTCTAATAAAAATATTTTTGCTGAAAATATTAATTACTTTTTAAAGGTTAAATAATGAAAAAGCTTTTGTTAATAATTTTATCACTTTGGCTTTTTGCTCAAGAACTTCATATAAAAAGTCAAAAATTTGTGTATGATTCTAAACGCTTAAAAAGTGTTTTTACAGGTGATGTTAATGCTACAAAGGGCAAAGATAATATTTTGTCTGATGAGATGATAATTTATTTTAACAAGCAAAAAAAACCTGTAAAATTTGAGGCGATAGGAAATGTCAGGTTTAAATTTGTATTAGATAATAATATAACTTATCAGGGTCATTGTGAGAAATTGGAATATTTTATAAAATCTGGAGATATTTTATTACTTAAAAATGCATATGTTAAAAAACTTGAGACAAATGAAAGTATAAGTGCGGATAAGATAAAAATAAACAGATTTACAAAAGATGTAAATGTAATAGGTAATAAAAAACCTGTAAATATTATAATAAAGGTGGATTAATGAAAGTAAAATTTTTAAAATCGGCTCCTACTATAAAAGAAGCTATTGAACCTAATTTTGTTGAGGTTGCATTACTTGGTAGAAGTAATGTTGGAAAAAGCAGTTTTTTAAACTCTTTTACTAATCAGAAAATTGCAAAGGTTTCTCAAACTCCCGGTAAAACAAAACTTATTAATTTTTTTGAAGTAGAGGATGAAGGTAAAAAGTATATTCTTGTGGATTTACCAGGGTTTGGTTATGCAAAAGTTTCAAAATCTATGTTAAAAGACTGGGGTAAAAATTTGGATGAATTTTTAAAAAACAGATTTAATATTAAACTTTTTATTCATTTAAGAGATGCTAGGCATCCTAATTTGGATATTGATAATAATGTAGATGAGTATTTAAAATCTTTTATGAGAAAAGACCAGCAGCTTTTGACTGTATTTACAAAAATAGATAAATTAAAACAGAGCGAGCTTTCTAAGCTAAAACAAAAATACCCTGATGCCTTGTTTGTATCAAATCTTAAAAAAAGAGGGATTGAACAGGTTAGAAAAAAAATTAATGAAATTTTATGGGGTGAGAATGTTAAAGATAAAAAAACCGACTCTGAGTGAGATTATAGATATAAAAACAGTTCTTGAGCCATATGTAAAAGAGGGAATTATTCTTTATAGGGATGATGATGAAATAGCTACAAACATACGCTCTTATCAGGTTATTTATGACAAAAAAAAGCCTGTAGCTGTTGGTGCTTTGCATATATATTCCCCCTTTTTAGGAGAAATC
>Ga0256837_1002834_pt1 | contig 10360 bp, 11 predicted proteins | sample 4562384metaG_FD_185976 | JGI IMG/M metagenome (GOLD analysis project Ga0256837, IMG submission 185976) | Hydrothermal vent microbial communities from Guaymas Basin, Mexico - 4561-384 | ecosystem: Environmental > Aquatic > Marine > Hydrothermal vents | place: Mexico: Guaymas Basin | collected... | reverse complement strand
CCAACTGATATATTAGAAAATAAAATAGATAATATGTTTTAGTAATAATAAAAGGAGAGTTATAAATGAAATCAGTTCAATCTTGGAACAATATATTATCGTATATAAAAGCTAATTTAGGTGTTCCGATAAATATGCTTGAATTATCTGATGACGATTTAGTTACATATTTATCTGAAAATACTTTAGTAGAATTTAGTAATTATGTTCCAAAAACTGAGTATACTTTGATAGATAAAGGAAATTTAGTAGATGATAAGATATATAAATATGAGATACCAGTTAATAAATATATTATTGATGTTGTAGATGTATATACTTTAAAGTATCAAGTTCCATCTGATATGTCTCCTATGACAAGTCCAGAAGATATTATTAAAAGAGTAATTGAAAATAAATATTCAGATATAGTTAGGTCATTAAATAGTGTTATAACATTTAAGTTTGAACAACCAAAATATTTAATATTTTTTACAGATGCTATTACACAATATTTACCAGCTGTTGTAGAATATCAGACTGTATATGATAATTTGAATGAAATACCAGCTGATATGTATCAATATTTTAAAAAGTTATGTTTAGCTGATACTATGATTATGGTAGGTAATATGAGAAGTAAGTTTCAATTATCTACTCCTTTTGGACAAATTATGACTAATGCTGATGAGCTTAAACAACTTGGAATGCAACTTAGACAAGAAGTATTACAAGCTCTAAATACATTACCACCTGATAAATTAATAGTATTTATTTAGGTAGAATAAAAAAAAGAATAAAAAAATAGATTTGACAAAATATAATTTTTTTGTTAAAGTATAAAATATAAAGATGAAAAATAAAAAAAATATAGGAGGTACTTAATCGTGAACGAGTTCATGGAAGCGTTTGAAAATGATGAATTTGTACTTGAGGATTCTAATTTAAAAAGTGCGCCTTTAGGTAATCAAAATCAAAAACAAAATAATCAAAATTTAAACTTTAATTATGAGGACTTAAGTTTACAATTACTTACTAAGTTTGGTATTTTCTTCAATTTAATTAAAGAAGATAAAAACAAATACAGTATATTTATGAAAATAATACCATCAAAAAAAGGTTCTGAAAATGAATATGACAAAGAAAATGCATTTACTATGAAGAAAAGAGCTGAAGCAGTATTAGCTATAGCAAATGCACTTAAATTTCCATATTTACACCCAGATAAATCTTTTACTTTTACATCTTTCTCTGACCCAAGCAAAGTAAATGCAAATGTAAAAGAATATGGTAAAAAGATGTTTTCAATTAAATATGACCCAAATAAAAATCCAAATGTACTTATTGGAGTTCAATTTAAAACAAATGATAAAACAGTTTCTGATAGTGTTTCACTTGATATTTTTACAGCATATTCTTTTGGTTGTATGATTGAAAAGTTTGTTTATAAAGTACTTGATTTAATGTTAGGAAAGTAGTAGTTTTCCATATCCTTTCCTCCCAATTCTTTACTCTTCTTTAAAGGCGCGGCGTTTTGAAGTTTGCCGCGCCTCCTCCCTTATAAAAAACTCTTTACCAAAAACTTCCTAATAATAAACAAAATAAATAAAAATACTTATTGGAGGTATATACAGCTATGTTTGATACAGTTATTATTATTCCAAATCAAGAATTATTAGAAAATGAAATTAAATTATCTGAATTCTTCTTAGAAGAAATCAAACACAGACTCCTTGATAAAGAATTAAAAGTACTAATTAGACGACCATCTGTAAGAAGACAAATGCTTGAAAAATGTGGTAAAGATGCATTTTTATTACCTGAAAAACTAAAATTCCCTGTTAAAGACCCAAGAAATTGTAAATATCATTGTGGACTTATAATGGCAGCATATTTTAGAGCAAATCAATGGAAACATAAACACCCAGAATATAAAAAAATAGCTGAAAAAGCAAAAGAATTATTTGCAAAACTCAAATGTGAAAACAAAATTGGTGTTCAAATTAACGAGGAAAAAGTAATGCCTATAAATGAATTTTTAACATTACTTGAATAAAAAGGGTGAATAAAAGATGAAACTATTAAACATAGATGAATTTATTAAAAAAGTAAATGCATACGAAGTTAAAACTTCAGAAGTATATTTAAAAAATTCTAATAAATTACACCCTGAAGGAATATATTCTGAAGAAATATTTGGAAGAATAGGTACAGAAAAAAGATTAGAAAGATTTGGATATATAGATTTAGGACATATATTTATTCACCCAGAGGTAATATCTGATATAAGAAAATTTATTCCAAAGTTTAGTAAGTGGTTAGATAATAAAGTTGAAATAGGTATTGATACAAATACTGGTGAATTTGTAGCTATTGATAAAGGTAAAGAAATTCCAAGTAATGTAAAAATTATTAATAATTTTAAAGAGTTGAAAGAAGTTTTAGAAAGCGGTGAATTTAATTGGGACAAGGCTTTTGCTAAAGATGACAAAACCGCGCGATTTTTAAAAGATAATTTAAATTTAATATTCATTACAAAATGGTTAGTACTTCCAGCAGGATATAGAGATATATTTGAAACAAACAAAGGATATCAAGAAAAAGATTTATCTAAAGCATATAAAGCATTAATATCAAAAGTAAATACATTAAAAGCTCTATTAAATCCAAATAATCAATCTAATAGTAATAATTCACAAGATAATATTGAAGATAAACTAAAAGGAGAACTAGCAAGCGCGCTTTTAGGACAAGATAATAATAATACTCAAAACCAAAATCAAACCCAAGATTCAAATACAACCATAAACGAACTTATCAAAGAAGTTCAAAAATATTTAATATTTGTAGATAGAAAATTAAAAGATGATTTAAGAGGTAAAAATAAATATATAAGAGGTAGTAAATTATCTAAACGAGTAGACCACTCAGCTCGTTTAGTACTAGCACACGATAATAACTTAAATTCAAATGAAGTAAAAATTCCCTGGTTCATATTATTAAAATTATATGAACCATTTATTATCTACTACATATCAAATGACCCAAGATTTTCAGATTTAAAAGAAAATGTTCAAAATAAATTTGGAAAAGTATCTGTAGACTCAATTAAAGACTACATTTCATATATAGTTCAATATCCAAAAACAGTAGATAGTAATGTAAAAGAAAGATTAATAGAAATACTTGATATAGTAATATCTGGTAAAGAAGATAATACTCCAAAATATGTTATGGTTCTTAGACACCCAGTTGAAAATAGAAACTCTGTTCTTGGATTAAAACCTGTAATAGATAAATCTGATACTTATGTTGCAAAATTACCTCAAGTATTATTTAGCACACTGGGAGCAGATTGTAGCTGGGACGAAATTACAGTTAGGATAAACAATGAAAAAATAATAACTTGTCATATTAGGGATTTATTAAAGTATGTGGAGCACTATGATATTGTTGAATTTACAAGAGAAGATGGCGTTCATGTAAAAATGGCACATTTAAAAGATAAAGTTGAGGTAATAGCTTATGATAGAGAAAATAAAAAGTTTGTAGTAGATATAATTACAACTTGGCACGAACATAAAAATATAAAAATGAATAAACTTGTTATAAACGATACAAAACATATAATGTCGCCACATAAAGAAACTCTTGTTACTGTAGATGGTAATATTGTAAAGCCAGATAAAAGTGTAATTGATAAAAAAGTAATGCAAACTATAACAATTAAAGATTTAGATATATTAAATAGAATTTTTGGTGATGGTTTATTAACAGAACAAGAAATAATTGATAATTATTGGCACTTGCTCTACTTTATAGGTATGTACTTTGGAGACGGCGCGCTTGATAATAAAAATGAAATTTTATTTACAAATATATCAAATAATATGGTAAATATCTTTGAATATATCGGAAAAGAATTATTTAAAAGAAGTGTAAGAAAATATAAACACCACAAAGCTACAAGATGTGGTTTTACACATGCAAAATTAGCAAATAGAATTAGAAAATATTTAGGTAAAGGAGCAAAATATAAAAATCCATTTATAATCGTTAATAAACTATCTGAATATGCTAAATCAATTGTAATTGCAGGATATATTGACTCAGATGGACATTTAGAAATTCCAAAATATAAACAAGAAAAGTTAGTTTTAAGAGTTGAAACTATTAATGAAAATCTAGTTAGATTTTTAAAAGATTATTTTGAAGGTGGTGTTATTAAAAAAACTAAATTAACAAGCGCGGGAAATCAATGCTACAGATATAGAAAAATAATTGCAAAAAGAAATACAAAATATAAAGATTTAATGGTATTAAGCAATTTAAAACATGAATTTAAAGTAGAAAGAGCAAAATTTATTTTTGAGAATACTTTAAATAAATTAAATACTATTAAAAGTATTGAAGAAACAGATATTGATATTGGTTGGGATATATCAACACTATATACTGGAACATATGTAGATAAATATGGATTTGTTAAAAAACAATGTGATGGAGATATTATAAACATTTACGCACTACACACTAAACCTGCTATTGAAGAAATTAAAAAAATAGACCCAGTAGAAGGAGAACTTGGAGCATTTAGTGTAGATAGTTATAATACACTTAAAGTAGACTTTGCAATGGATATGGCACTTTCAGCGTACGAACTTACCAAAAATCCACCAGAAAATAAATAATAAAGGAGGAATATAAGCTATGCTTTATCTTTACTTATCTGAATCATCTAAATTACAACTTTCTGAAAAAGATTACAAAATGATATTTGGATTTTTAAGAGCACTTCTTTATAAGAAAGATGGTTCTAGAACTAAATTTGCTAAAAAATATAACATTAAAAATTACTCAGACTTTTATACATTGTTTAAAGAAATTAAACAACACTTGAAAAATGATAGAGAAGGTATTGCATTTGGAATTATGAAGGACATGGCTAAGGTAAATGTTGGAAGAATATGGAGTAAGATGCCAGGAAATACTCCTGAAGAAAAAGTATTTAATGCTTGGAGTGTTACATTAGACGCTATTGCTACAACATTAGATAACTTAAAAGTATTAAAATCTGCTCTTAAACAAATGGAAGAAGATGAAAAAGTTTTAAGAGCTAAAGGTAAGTAATTTAAGTTATTTATTTGATTTTTCTACATATGAAAAAGAAAATCCACACAAATAAATAAAATATAGGAATTTCTTATTCATATTATGAATGGATTTCTTACTTGGAAAATATAGTATATTAAAAACTGTGAATTTTTTAAAAGATAATAAATTTGAATTTGTTTCTTATAAACAGGCTATAAGGGAGTTAGAATCTAAACAAAAGAATACTAATCATATTCCGAAATAAGCATAACTTATTATCGTTACATTAATATTCTGGAAATTGAATTAAATTAATTTTTAGCACATTCTGTTGTATAATATTTATGACAAATATTTTGTTTTATTTTTAAATTTCACAAAAACTTTTTGTTTTTGATTCTATAAACATATAATATATTAAACTAAAAAGGGTAGATAAAATGAAAATTTTAGTAGTATTAACAGGTGGGACTTTCGGAAGTATAAGCACTAATAAAGGATTAAACGTCGCAAACTTTAACCTATTAAAAAAAGTTGTAGATGATTTAATTAAGAAACTTCCTTACTCTTTTGATTTTAAATTAACGATTCCTTTTGTTACTCTTAGCGAAGAAATGACGCCTAAAGATTGGGAAATGCTTATCCTCCATATTCAAGATAATTTAAAAAAGGAAAAATTTGATGCTATTATAGTTGTGCATGGTACGGATACTATGAGTTATACGGGTAGTGCTTTAGCGTATGTATTTAATAACTTAAATATTCCTATTATTTTGACAGGTGCAAATTATCCTATCTTTGAAGAAAATTCAGATGCTGAAAATAATTTTATAAAATCTACTTATTTTGCGGTATGGGCAATAAAAAATAATATACAAGGTGTTTTCATTGTTTTTAGCGGAAGATCAAAAGGAGTAGCAAAAATTCATTTAGCAGTTAGAAGTAAAAAACAAACATGGGAAGATTATTGTTATAAAAGCTATTATATAGGTAGTGATGAACTTGGTGTAGTGAAAAAGGATGGAAACGTAGATTTTAAATGGGATATATATGAATATCTTTTAAGAAACAAAAAAGAATATTACCTAAGACCTAGTTTTAATTATAAAAACTTTTATGCAATCAAAATATATCCTGGTTTATCCACCTTTATTTTAAATTCCATCTTAAATAAAAAAGTAAAATATTTCTTACTTGAATTGTATAATTCCGGGACAGGACCAGCTTTAAAAGAAGAATTTGGACTTGTTCCTTTTATAAGAAGTGTAATGGATGATGGTGGATTAGTTTTTGCTGTTTCTCAACATGAAGGTGGAAAAGGAACATCTATGAATACATATTCCACATCTTTAATTTTAAAAGAATCAGGAGTTATACCTCTTTCTGATATGATTTGGGAAGCTGCTATACCAAAAATAATGTTAGCTCTGGGCAATTTTGAAGATAAAAACCAAATAAAAGAATTTCTTTTAACAAATATAGCCGGGGAAGTCTTAAGTGAAATCTAAGAAATTTGCAGAACTTATAAAAAAATATGTAAAATACTTAAATTAAAATCCAGGGAATGTTTAATATTTATTATCTTAATTGTAATTTCTCCTCTTAGCATATTAAACCAAGCAATTATTAACTATTTTGAGCGGGATACTTTTAAAATTATTTCTAAAGTCCCTAATACAATATTAACATTTTTATTTTTTATTTGTGATTTTCTTTTGATTTATTTATCCACTAAAAGTCTAGAAAAATTAATAGAAAAACTTTGTCCTTTGGAATAAAATTATATTTTAAGAAGCGCGGCGTTTTACACAGCTTTTGCCGCGCTTTCTCATTTCAATTATTCTATTTCAAAGCTATCTAAACAGGTGGTAAAGTAAAAATGAGCGATTTAATGCTTATCACATCTCAGAACATACAAGAACTACTTGTATACTTAAAAGGAGAAAATCCTACCTTAAATATCTACTCTAAAGTAAGATTTAAACATGATAAAAAAACAAATGGTAATGAAATAATAACTACATTTGGACGAGTATTATTTAATGCTTTACTACCAGAAGATTATCCATTTGTAAATGAAGAAGTAGATAGAAGTAAACTAAATAAAATTATCAAAGATATATTTTTCAAATATGACAAAAAAACATATAAAGAAACTGTAAATAAATTACAAAAGTATTTATTATTCTTATCTACTATTGCACCTGCAACAATAGATGTAAGTAAATTAGATTTACCTAATGAAATTAGAAAGTTAAAAGAAGAATTGTTAAATAAAGCTGATAGCTTGGATAATGTAGAATTTGATAAAGAAATAGATAGGATTTATAGTGAATTTGAAAAGTATTTAAAAAGCGCGCACTTTTTTGATTTAGTTAAATCTAAAACAAAAGGTAAAAAAAGTGATTTAGAACAATTATTTATATCTTGGGGTTCAGTATATGACCCAATCAATGATAAGATTGAAATGAAAGTTAAACATTCTCTATTAGATGGACTTGATGCTGAAGAAATGTATTATGGAGCAAACAAAGCTAGATTATCAGCGTATATGAAATCAGAATACTCTGCAAAACCAGGATACTTAGCTAGAAAACTAAGATTTGCTCTTTCAACTTTAAAACTTTCAAATATAGATGATTGTAAAACAGATAAATATTTTGAATTTAAAGTAACTGAAGATAATTATAAAACTATTTTAGGAAGATATTATTTTGATGACAAAAAACGCGCGCTTGTTAAAATAGATGAAAATAACATAAAAGACTTAATAGGAAAATATATAAAACTACGCTCACCACTTTACTGTAAAGCTCCAGATGGAATATGTAAAAAATGTATAGGAGATATTATCAATAACTGGAACACAACTGAAATAGGTTTAACAACAAGTGGTATTTTATACAATAAAAGTTTAAACTATGCTATGAAACACTCTCACCAAAAAGTTTCATCTCAAGATTATGTAAACTTCATAGAAGAATTTAAAAAATACTATGTATAAGGAGGATAAACATATAGCTATGTCTTTATTCAAAAAAGACTACTATGAAATTAGATTTACAGAAAAAGTATTTAATAATCCTCAAGAAGCATTAAATTATGTATCTAAAATTGAAGATATACTTCCTGAAGATGCAGATATGTCTGTTGTAAAAACTCCTCTTGGATATCAAATAGAAGTGCGCGGTTGGCTTACAAAAGAAGATATAAATAAAATAAAATACATCTTGGAAGGTTAAAAAGTAAAAATGATAAAGATAAAAAACTATGTATTTGGAACAATAGACAAATTTAAATATCCTTTTATCGCAAGATTAATACCAGATAATCCAGATAGAAAAATTGGAATTACATATTACTTTTTAGTAGAGATTGAAGAAAAATATAAAAACTATATTCCAGTATACGCTCATGAACTAGTTCATGTAGTTCAATTTTGGAGAAATCCTATTAAACATATTTGGTATAAAGATATTAAATTTAATAAATTCTATGAACTTGATATTGAATCAGAAGCATATGCTCTTCAGATATTAGTAGATTTTGACTTTGATTTAAATTTAATTTCAAATAGTGTTATTGAAAGTGTTGCTAAAAATATTAAAAATACTAAAAGTTATAGATTAAATGATATTCTTTTAGATGTAATAAAAGCGCGGCTTTGGTATTACATAAAAAAATGGAAAAATGAAAACAAACATCTTGCTTACAAAATAACACTAACAGCTCACAACCTAAACAGCGCGCTTGTTAAAAGATAAAAAAATAAAAAAGGAGGTATTAAAAATAGAAGTGTTAAATAATATAAAACTAAAATACTTAATAATAACAACTCCTTTCAATTTAAAACTTACATCTCCAATATATTTTTTAAAACTATTTAAAATCTATCAAAAAGGAAAATATGTAATAGTTGAATATGATATAGAACATATACTAAATCAAGTTCACCCTTTTATAGAGTTAATTAAATGTGAAAATGAAGAATTAGCAAAGAAAGTTAAAGATACAATATTTGATATGTTTATAAAGTTTAATTATAAAACTAGTTTATCTTTTATTAATAGTGATGAAATGGAAGATGTAGATAGTGAAGTTATATATTTTTCAAACGCGGCGATTTTAGCTAGTAAGTTTAAAGATGAAGTTAAAGAAGGGAAAATAAAATTAATTGAAGATGAAAAGGAGCTAGATAAATATGATAGAAAAATACTTAAAGTTGATATTGGAAGAAGAAGACGAAAACAATCAAGACACCCAAAACCCCGCACCTTCAGAAAAAAGAAAATTAAAAACTTTAGAAGAAATAAAAAACTATTTAGAAATAGGAAAAAATCAAATAATAACAAAAAAGAAATGTCAAATATTTCTAGATAAAACCTTATATAAAGAAAACCAATTAATATCTACTTCAGAATACTATATCCTACCTGGAATATTAGAATTATACTTTCCTGAAGATGATACTATCATAGATTTACCTTTTACATTTGATATACATTTATATAAACCTGAAACCATAATTGAAGAAAAAGATTTTATACTCCTAGAATATGAACCAGGAGATATATTAATCAAACAAAAATATAAATCTACTATGTCAAACTTTGATTTACTCACCTCTCTTTTAGAAGGTAGCACTAAATATATTAAAAATCCTGAAAAATTAGTTTTAACTTTATCAGAGCTTCTTAACAATTCAATTGATTTAGTTGTATTTGAATTAATAGTTTCACATATATATCGTTGTAAAGATGATTTGAAAAAACCTGCTAGATTATGTGGATATGAAAATGCAGAATTTGTTGGTATAAGAAAAATACCTTATATAGATAGCTGGCTTCTTGGTATTGAATTTGAAAGAATAGATGATGCTATCAAAAATGCTCTTAAAAATAATACAGGTTTATCTGATACAGTTTATGAAAAGCTATTTCTTGAATTCTGATTTGTATTTATTATTTAACTATGTATGTTGCTTTACGCAACATAGATTGCCCGCCATATAATGGCGGGCAATAATATTTTACTTTTCTTTATTTTCCTATTTTTTTTATACCTATTTTAATTAACAAATTTTCGCGCCTCTTTTAATCTCTTATATAAAAGTAAAAAAAAAATCTACTAAATTCTTATGTATCACTGTAAGTATAAGTAGCTCAAAGAGTAATATAACATTTGTCTACTTACTATCTTCCAATTACTTATAGTATTACACCCTCTAATTTCAATTATTCTGTGTAAGAGGTATAAAAACATATCCAAAATAGAATAATTGAAATTA
>Ga0256837_1002830_pt1 | contig 10368 bp, 6 predicted proteins | sample 4562384metaG_FD_185976 | JGI IMG/M metagenome (GOLD analysis project Ga0256837, IMG submission 185976) | Hydrothermal vent microbial communities from Guaymas Basin, Mexico - 4561-384 | ecosystem: Environmental > Aquatic > Marine > Hydrothermal vents | place: Mexico: Guaymas Basin | collected... | reverse complement strand
CGTTCGAGCGTTTTACTGCCCCTAAAGGGGTAGCTGTTGCAGCTGTAGAGAACAAAGCCAACCATCGTGGCTACAGCATCGAGCGTCTGCTTAAGGAAGTTGCGGCTTCAGACAAGCCTGTGGTCGTGGACTTCGGAAAAGAGAGCTGTACGGCATGCAAAGAGCTTGAAGAGATCACCTTCCCAGACCCGAAAGTGCAAGAGGCTCTTAAGAAGTTCACCTTCATCAAAGTGGATGTGACGGACAACACCGAAGAAGAGAAAGCGCTGCTCAAGAAGTTCGAACTTTTTGGTACACCGAACATCATCTTCTTTGATAAAGAGAACAATTTCCTCCCGGAAAAGAGCCTTACAGGGTTTATCAAACCGCAGGACTTTGCCGATCATCTTGAAGAGGTGGCGAAGTAAATAATGACAGTGAAGCAATTGTCGTATATTTTGCGACAATTGCCAATTGCTATGTATTAAAATTTATTTGGCATATACTTTCTACTCCTCAGCTATTCTACGTTGTGCAAACGAAAAAATGGCAATCTGACATATTTTTTATCTCCATAAAATTTTTGCGATATCATTTGTAAAATGAATGAGGAGCTACAACATGGAGCATAGTGTTGTCCTGTATCAGAGTGGTGAGATAGAGTTGGAAATATCGGTAAAGGATGAGATGATATGGGTTACTGTTAAAGATATTGCACAACTATTTGATATAGACAGAAGTGTTGTCTCAAGACACATTAAAAATATTTTTAAGGATAAAGAGTTGGATGAAAAAGTGGTGTGTGCAAATTTTGCACATACCACGAAACATGGTGCTTTGTCGCATAAAACACAAACAAGAGAATTGAAATATTATAATTTAGATATTGTTTTGGCAGTTGGTTACAGAACGAATTCGGTCAAGGCAATAAAATTTCGTCAATGGGCGACCAAAGTACTAAAAGAGTATATTTTTAACGGGTTTGCGATCAATCGGGAGAAGATTACCCAGCAAAGACTGCTCAATCTTGAAAAGGATGTCGCCTATCTCAAGTCGAAGCTTCAAAATGATCCGTTGGAGTACAGACAAGATATCTTCTATGATGGGCTAATATTTGATGCATACGAGTTTGTCTCCAGTCTCATCAAAAGTGCTAAAAGTTCCATCAAGCTTATAGACAACTATATTGATGAGAGTGTTCTTACCCTCTTTTCAAAAAACCAAAATATTGATGTGATCATCTATACCAAACCTATCTCTAAACAACTCAAACTCGATCTCAAAAAATATAATGCTCAGTACCGACCCATAGAGATCAAACGATTTGATGTTTCGCACGATAGATTTCTTATTATTGATGATGTAGAGATATATCATATTGGAGCAAGCCTCAAAGATCTTGGTAAGAAGTGGTTTGCGTTTTCAAAAATGAGTGGAGAAAATGTAAATATTTTGGAACGATTGGAAAAAACAGCGGAATAATATATTGAAATAGACAGGGTTTTTCCGACCATCTTGAAGAGGTGGCGAAGTAATACTTCAAAGGGTGGTCATCTCAATCTGCCTTCTACTTTCGTTCTCCCACAATTTGACATCAAAACAAAAATAACGTATACTATCTAAAATAATATACGTCAAAAGGTTTTTCGATGTCAGGCAAGCTTACACTCTATATTGAAGAAGATGTGATCAATTATGTGAAATCGTATGCAAAAGCGCATAAACTGTCTGTTTCCAAAGTGGTCAATAACTTTTTGACACTGCTGAAAAACCATAAACCCGAAGATGAAACGGAAAATGCACCCCTTACCAATTCGCTGCAGGGAGTCCTGAAAAAGAGTGATCTCTCAGAAGAAGACTATCATCGTTATCTGGAAGAGAAATATCTATGAGGGTCATGTTCGATACCAATGTTGTTCTGGATCTTCTTTTAGACAGGGAACCGTTTGTGAAAGAGGCAAAATCTCTCATAGCCAAAGTAGAACAGGGTGTGCTCAACGGTGTACTTTGCGCCACGACGGTGACGACCATTCACTACCTGCTGATGAGATCCATGGGTAAAAAAGGTGCAGCGGAAGTGATCGGTTCTCTTTTAAAACTTTTTGAAGTGGCGTCCGTTACGCGTGCTGTTCTGGAAGATGCGTTGGAAGCGGACGATAAAGACTATGAAGATGCGGTACTCTACAAGGCTGCCTATCATGCCGGTGTCGATATGATCGTTACACGAGACCGCACCGGTTTTTCAAAGGCAGACATTCCGGTGATGAATCCAAGAGAGCTTTTGGTTTTACTGAAGAGTTGAAAACCTGAGATACCTAAACACATAATAGATATGATTAGATAACTGAACTTCAGGAGTATTTTTGAAAAGTGCATACACCACAGCCATCTCACACTACCTCGATACCGTTGCAAGCCGTTATGCTACAGGCATCTCCACAGAGCACAGCTACCGCGGTGATCTTCAGAACCTCCTTTCCGAACTCTGTTTCGATGTGACTGTCACCAATGAACCAAAACGGCAGGAATGTGGTGCGCCTGATTACATTATTACCAAAAAGAGTATCCCCATTGGCTATATTGAAGCCAAGGTTGTGGGTAAAGATCTCGATGACAAAAGTCTCAAAGAGCAGTTCGACCGTTACAAAGACTCATTGAGCAATCTTATCATAACCGACTATTTGACCTTCCGTTTCTACCGTGACGGTGAAGAGACGACCTCCGTTGCCATCGGTACCATAGAAAACGGCAAAGTCGTACCTCTGCCGGAGAACTTTGACACTTTCATCAAACTCATCCACAGTTTCTGCCTCTATGTGGGGCAGACCATCACTTCTGCTTCCAAACTCTCAAAGATGATGGCGACCAAAGCCCGTCTGCTTGCCAATGTCATCGAGAAAGCGCTCAGGAGCGATGAGGAGAACTACGCCAACTCCACGCTCAAGGAGCAAATGGAAGCCTTCAGGCAGATACTCATTCATGACATCGATGCAAAAGAGTTCGCAGACATTTACGCCCAGACCATCGCCTACGGAATGTTCGCCGCCAGGCTGCACGATGCGACACTGGAGGACTTCAGCCGTCAGGAGGCGGCGGAGCTGATACCCAAGTCCAACCCTTTCCTGCGTTCGCTTTTTGGGTACATTGCCGGACCGGACATTGATGACCGTATCGAGTGGATCGTCAGCGATCTTGCAGACATCTTCCGTGCGACCGATGTGAAGAGACTGCTCAAAGATTTCGGGAAAGCCACGGCACAGACCGACCCGATGCTACACTTCTACGAAACCTTTCTCGGTCACTATGACAAAAAGCTTAAAAAAGCCAGAGGGGTGTGGTACACGCCCGAACCGGTGGTGGGGTTTATCGTCCGTGCGGTAGACCATCTGCTTAAAGAGAAGTTCAACCTCCCCGAAGGACTGGCGGATACCAGCAAGACCACCATTCAGGTCAAGTCCTCCGTCGGTGGCGACAAACGCTACAAAGACGGCTACAAACGGGAGAGCAAAGAGGTACATAAAGTACAGATACTCGACCCTGCCACGGGAACGGGAACATTCCTCGCCGATGTTGTCAAACACATTTACAAAAAGTTCGAAGGGCAGCAGGGTATCTGGAGCGGTTATGTGCATGAACATCTCATCCCACGGCTCAACGGTTTTGAGATACTCATGGCATCCTACGCCATGGCACACCTCAAGCTTGACCTCCTGCTTGCCGAGACAGGGTACAGGAGCGACGATTACCAACGCCTGAAGATCTTCCTCACCAACTCCCTCGAAGAACATCACCCCGATACCGGTACGCTCTTTGCCTCATGGTTGGCACGGGAGGCGGATGAAGCGAACAAGGTCAAGAGAGATACACCGGTAATGGTGGTGCTGGGTAATCCGCCGTATTCGGTGAGCAGTTCCAATAAAGGCAAGTGGATCAATGATTTGATGGAGGAGTACAAGAAAGATCTTAATGAGCGTAACATTCAGCCGCTCTCTGACGACTACATCAAATTCATCCGCTATGGTGAGCACTATATCGAGCGTAATGGTGAAGGTATCCTCGCCTATATCTCCAACAACAGTTTCATTGACGGTATCACGCATAGGCAGATGCGTAAGCATTTGCTGGAAACTTTTGATGAGATCTATATCCTCGACCTGCACGGCAATAGCAAGAAGAAAGAGACCGTGCCTGACGGCAGCAAAGATGAAAATGTCTTCGATATTCAGCAGGGTGTTAGCATCAATATCTTCGTAAAAACCCGTAGCGTGGGCATTTCTGCCCACGACAAACTTGCAACTGTCTATCATTATGATCTTTATGGAAAGCGTGAAGCAAAATACAACTTCTTGAACAGTTACGATATGCTATTTGTTAAATGGCAAAACATAAACTATCAAGAACCATACTACTTTTTTGCTCCCAAAGACTTTACGACAAGCAATCAATATGTACAAGGATTTAAAATTGATGAACTGTTTTCATTGAAAGGTACAGGTATCAAATTTAGAAAAGACAATTTGTTAATCAGAAAACATTTTTGTAGCAACAGTGTAGTGGAAATGATTGATGATATGAACACCTTGTCCAAAACTGAAATTTTCAATAAATATTCCTTCAAAGAAACCAAAGACTGGTTGTTTGATGATCAGAAAAAATATTTTGTAGGCTACAATAAAGACGATATAGTAAAAGTTTTATATAGACCATTTGATATTCGTTTCACATACTATCCTCTCGATAGTATTTCAAAAATGATTCCAAGAGGTGATTCAAGAATAAATATAATGAAGCATTCTTTACGAAAAAACTATGCTTTGCTTGCAGGACGGCAAACAAAGGGTGCAAATATTACTCATTATTTTATAACCAATGTATTGTCAGAAATGAAAACGGCTGAAAGCACTACTGCTTCATATCATTTTCCCCTCTACCTCTACCCCGACAATTCCTCCCTCACCCAGGAACGCACCCCAAACCTCGCCCCAACCATCGTCAATAAAATAGCCGAGAACCTGGGACTGACATTTACCCCAGAAAAAACAGATGAACCAGACACCTTCGCACCCATCGACATCCTCGACTACATCTATGCCGTACTCCACAGCCCAAGCTACCGGGAAAAGTATAAAGAGTTCCTCAAGATCAATTTCCCTCGCGTCCCGTACCCTGACGACGCCGAACGCTTCTGGAAGCTGGTAAAACTTGGCGGCAGACTCCGTACCATCCACCTGATGGAGTCGGACGAACTCAGCCCGCTCATTACGCAGTACCCTGTAGACGGAGACAACACCATCACCCGAAAGATCGTCAAAAAAGACTGGGAGATCACCGACAAAGAGGCAGGACTTGTCAGAGTGTGGATAAACGACGAACAGTACTTCGACAACATCCCCGTCAAAGCCTGGGAGTTCTACATCGGCGGCTACCAACCCGCCCAAAAATGGCTCAAAGACCGCCACGGCAGAACACTGAGCTATGAGGAGATTCTTCACTATCAGAAAATCATCAAAGCATTGGTGTTGACAGATGAGATCATGCAGGAGATAGATGAGGTATTGGGAAATCGTTTGTAACAGCAGATTGAAAAATGTGGGCTAAAGCACTACCCTACACAATTAGAATATGTTTTCCGCGTAGGGTGGGCTTCAGCCCACCTTCTTATGTCTAAATTCAAATTTTAATCTCTTGATAATAGATAATATTTTAGCTATAATGACTAAAAATACCCATAAAGAGCTAATATGTTATCTTTTTTACCTCCTAAGCCTTCCGACATCCAAGACCAGTTAAGACAAAAGTTCAAAACCCGCCGCAAACAACTCGGCTACACCCAAACTGAACTCTCCGATCGTTCCGGTGTGAGCCTCGGCAGTCTCAAACGCTTTGAGACGACAGGGCAGATCTCTTTGGAGTCGTTTTTGAAACTTGCCTTTGTGTTGGAGTGTCTGGGGGAGTTTGAAAAGGTGTGTGAGAGGGAAGAGGAGAGGTTTGGGAGTATTGGGGAGGTGCTGGAATGAGTAATTTTATAAAAAGAAAGTATGAAAAGAATGAAAACTATACTATAGTTAATTTTGAACAAATAATAAATGGACAAAAGATACGATGGAGTTCAAATAAACCTTTTCAACATAATGTATTAAAAAAATCTAACATATTAAAAATCTTGAATCAACCATGGATTAGTATAATTTTGGGAGAACCTGCATCAGGAAAAACTTATCAATTTCAAGAGTATGCAAAGACAAACGAATATACACATTTTATTCCTTTGATTACACTCAAAGAGGATGATACTATCTCTATAGATACCAAGATAGTATTAATTGACTCTATAGATGAAGCTCTGACACAAAATAATCAAAAAACTTTGGCAAGAGAGTTAAAAGAATATATTTTAAGATGTAAAAAAGTTAATCCTAAAGTAAAGTTTGTAATAAGCTGTAGGTTTTTGGAATGGAGTGAGTATTTTGCAAGTACACTAAAAGAGATTGATGAACAATTGAATATCTACAAAATATTACCACTCTCAAGTAAAGATATAGAAAATCTTCTTAAAGTAAAAAGTATCAATATTGAAGAGTTTTGGGACTTCATTGAAAGTAATCATTTAGAGTATTTATTAAAAAATATATTAGTTCTTTTGTATATGATAGATGAGTTTGATAATTATAAAAAACAGTCTTTGTCTTTTATAGAAATCTATAAAGATATTTCAAAGAAATATCTTTTAAAAAGAGGAACTGAGCGAGAAGAAACATTAGGTATATCAATTGATATATTGTTAAAGATAAGTTCATCACTTGCTATATATATGACATTTAATAGAAAGTCAGAGATTGATGTATCTAATTTAGATGAATTAGCTGGGGAACTGTATAGGATTGATGGAAAAGACGTTTTGCCTTCAGAATTAAAGATTGTGCTTGATAGTGCTTTATTTGAGCAAAATGAAAATGGATTTTCTTTCTTTCATAAATCAATACAAGAGTATTTAACAGCTTATTTTTTATCTGAAAGAAAGTTGTCTTTAGAACAACTAAAAGAGCTTTTAGCAAGTGATTTTAGATTTTATGAAGAGTTTGAAGAAGTTGTTATTTTTTTAACTAATATTGATGATAATCTTTTTGCAAATTTTGTAGAGTTTGATCCATATATTTTTAGAAGACATCCGTCATTAACAAAAGAACAGCAAGAAAAGTTATTGTTATCTATTCTCAATAAATTAATAATAGATCGTTCTCAAGCATGGGGTAGGTGGGAATTTTTTTATGAAAGTTCTTTAGTTAAGTTTAATAAACTTGATAATCTTACTAACTTACTTCAGGAAAATGCTAGTTTAAAAGAACATGGCTTTTATCTTATGAGATTACTTGAAAATAATTACTCGAATGATCTGAGAGTATTTATGTTTGAGCTTTTTGAAAAAAATAAAGAAGATATAGAGTTATTAAAAGGTGTTATTAGAGGTAATTTTATAGATCACTATAACTTTAATGTTCTACTCTATGAATTTTTAAAAGATAATGGTTTATTGGAATATGATACACATCAACTTTTTATGTCTTTTGAAGCAGAGCTTTTTTCTTCTCTTTATGGGATAAAATATAAATTTAAGTATGGTGAAGAAAGGGTACTTGAAAGAACTGATATTGATTTTAATACCATTGTGTCATTATTGGACTATGTACCAGCAAGTAGTTTAAAATATATTGTACCATATTTGTTAAAAGGAGATGCCGAGAAGTGGTTTACTTATGTTATAGAACAATACTCTAATAAAAACTATAGTCCTGAGTTTATGAGTTGGGTTGTTTATACTGTTTTAAAAGATTGTAACTCTATAGGAAAATTAAAGGAAATATCAAAATTTTTACAAGAGAAAAAGATTTATCTACACCTTGCAGATAAGAAAGAAATAAAATTAAACTTTCAACCGATTGAAGATATTTTTTGGGAAGTTTATTTTGAAACTGATATTTTACAAAATTATATTTCAAAAGCAATAGTTTCATTTTATGACTTATCCGTAGATGATATTAAAAAAGCTACAGAAAAATATCCGATTAAATACCATGTTGAAAAGTATATATACTTTAGACAATTAAGTAAAAGTATAGACGACTTTTTAATGCAAGATGAAAATTTTAAAGAATATATGCAAAAGTTATGGAAAGAGCAGGAAGAACAACAACAAAAGTTGGATAAAGAGATAAAAGAAGAACTTCAGAAAGACAATGATTATATTCTTAGAAAAGAGCAAGAGAAAAAGTTTCGAAAAATTTACGAAAAAAGCAAAACAAAAGTTAGTTCTATAGATGATGTAACGAATATTTTTAACTATTTAATTAATGATGAACATTCACTTGTTGACAACTTGTCTGATTTGGATGAAAAGTTAAAAGAAGAACTGGGGGAAAAATATAACAATTTGGTGACTTTAATTGGAGAGGAATGGGGAAAAGATGAATATTATCAAAAAATAAAAGAAGAACTTTGTGAGAGTGGTCGCCATTTGTTCCCTTCATTGTTTTATTTGTATCTCTTCCATGTAGAAGACTGTTTAAAATATATAAAGTCTGAAAGAGATTATGAAAAACTTTTTTGGTATATCTATAGAAATTCTTTAAACAGTATTGAACAGGAGTATTTTTGTAAATTAACAGAACAGTATTTCAATATATTTATACAACTAGTGACAGAAGTAGTGAAACTAAGTTTGGAGTGTAGTAATGGTAAAATGATTGGTGATCTTTATAAAATTATAAATTTTTTAAAAAAAATAGATAGATTTGATACTGAATCAGTTAAAGAGATTATTCAATATTTAAAAAGTTTAGACAAAAAGATATTTTTAGGATTGAATACATTTGAACTAGAACAAGTGTTGGAATTTTTGTCACTCGATAAGGAAAATTATAACTTTATTTATAGTTTGATGATAGAAGAGAGTAAATGTTCTATCTATTTAGTAGCACTCTTAAAGATTGATGTTTCTAGAACCTTAGATGATTTTTTTTCAAATTATCATCAAATAAAGACTAATAAATCAATAGTAGCAAAAATTAAAGAGTATTTTGATCAGCTAAGAGGTAAGAGAATACTAAAGTCTTCATATGATAATCCAAAAATAAATCAAGAAAAAATAAGGTTGTATCAATATCTTTTAAAAATGTTAAAACAAACAAAAGTATTTAGTCAAATATTACCACAACATATACAAATAGTTTTAACAGACTACTATGAGTTTTTTTCTGAATACCAGACTCCTAAAGGTGTTTATACTCCTGATATCTATGATGATATGGATAGAGTAATAAATGATATATGGAAAAGTATTGAAACTAAAACTGAATATATAGGTGTATTAAAAGAGTTGACAAAGATGGAAAATAAAAGATTATCAGATCGTGCAAAGTATACATTAACAAAAGCCTATGAAGAACAAAAAAAAGATAGGATCTATCCAAATAGTTACTATAAAAGAATTTTTGATATGAAAAGTAATGAAGATAAAGCTCCAATAGGTGTCACTGTGTCAGGAGATGGAAATATGATTGCAATAGGTAGTAATAATACGCAGGTAATTAATAGAGAAAAAATTGAAAAGAAAGATAAATGGTGGCATATCAGTTTAGTTGTAGGGTTGTTTGGTGGAGGTCTTGCTTGGTGGCAATTCTCTTGGATGTGGGGAGTTGGTATTTTAGTCATAATTTTTATTATTATGCTCTTCTTAAACCCTAAAAGAAGGTTTTGGGTGGCTGCTTGGATAGTATTATCTATGGCTGGGATAAATGGCTTTTTGAACTTTATTGGTACCATAAAAATCCCTGAAAACCCTTATATAAATGGAATAATAAAGCTTGGACAAAACACCAATATATTTGCCACATTAGCTTTCATTGTATTGGTAGGAGTTTTATTTTGGTTAGACTATGAAGAGAGAAAATAATGACTAAATCCCTAACCATCCACCTCCACCAAACCACCCCACAAAAAGTCGGAACCCTCGCCACCAAAGACCGCAAGATCTACTTCGAATATGATGCGGACTTCCTCAAAAGCGGCATTGAACTCTCCCCCTACAAACTCCCTCTCAAACCCGGTGTGCATCGTTGTGATGATGCAGTGTTCGACGGATTGTGGGGAGTGTTTGCAGACAGTTTGCCTGATGGGTGGGGGCGGTTGCTCATGGACAGGCATTTGATGAAGCAGGGGGTGAACCCGCATACGATTACGCCGCTTGACAGGCTGGCATATGTGGGGAGGCATGCGATGGGGGCGTTGAGTTATGAGCCGGAGGTAGGTACAGAGAGCAGTGTGGAGCAGATCGTACTGGACGATCTGGCGAAAAGTTCGCAGGAGATACTGCAAGGCAGCAGTGATGTCATG
>Ga0256837_1002829_pt1 | contig 10369 bp, 11 predicted proteins | sample 4562384metaG_FD_185976 | JGI IMG/M metagenome (GOLD analysis project Ga0256837, IMG submission 185976) | Hydrothermal vent microbial communities from Guaymas Basin, Mexico - 4561-384 | ecosystem: Environmental > Aquatic > Marine > Hydrothermal vents | place: Mexico: Guaymas Basin | collected... | reverse complement strand
AAATCATTTTTATCTAAATTAGTTTTATTTATAACTTTGTTAATTACTTCATTATAGAGATGATATAACTCACCATATCTAACACATGGTATTTCAAATTCAGGAGATGCTTCATTTTGTTTAATATTTTTACCACTACTAAAAAGAAAAATATTACTAAATAGTTTCTCTTCCCACTCCCCACTAAACTCTTTAAATCTAAGCTCTGGACTATTTACTCTTTTACTCATCTAACATTCCTAACTCTTGCTCTATCTCTTCTATGGTTGGAAGTGATGATTTTAAATTTTCAGGGAGTATATTTGTAAGTTCATAGTTACTTACTCCCATCGGTTTTTGTATATCTTTGAGTGAATACTCCACAACAACATCATTTTTAGATTTACATATAAGTATCCCTATAGTTGGATTGTCATCTTCACTTTTTAACTCTTTATCTACTGCTGAGATATAAAAGTTTAACTTTCCTGCAAATTCAGGTTGAAAATCTGTTGTTTTTAACTCTACAACCACATAACTATGGAGCTTTACATGGTAAAAAAGTAAATCTATCTTAAAAGTTTCACCACCTATAACAAGCTTATATTGTCGTCCCATATAGGCAAACCCACTTCCTAACTCAACTAAAAAGTTTGTAATATTATCTACCAAAGCATCTTCTAACTCTTTTTCATTGTAGTTTTCTCGTAAACTTAAAAAGTCAAAATTATAAGGATTTTTTAGTGTTTCTACTGCCAAACTTGAGTGATTTAAGGGAAGTTTATACTCAAAATTTGTTACAGATTTTGCTTGTCTTTCAAAAAGTCTTTTTTCTATCTCATTTTTTAATATACTTCTTGAGTAGTTATTTTCAACTGTCATATCAACATAAAAAAGAGCCTCTTGCTGTGATTTAGATTTACTCACTATCAAAAGATTGTGTCCCCATGGTATCATAAATATTTTGGCAACAGGTTGTTGCCAAAATAGATACCATTGTCGTATAGCTCTTAAATTTCTATAAGAAAACCCTTGCATATTTGGAAACTCTCGTTTTAAATCTTTACTTAGCCTCTCTAAAACACCATCACCCCAAGAACTACTTTTTTGTTTTTCAACTATCACAAAAGCCATATCCCAATAAAGTCGAAGTAACTCTTCATTGACTTTTATACTCGCTTTTATCTGTGATTGTTGTATTTTTGATTTGATTGTATTTATAAAATTTTTATACTCTTGTAACTCTAAATCCATCAAATCCCCTAAAACGGTGTAGATATGCCCAGCTCTTCACAAAACTTTGCTATCTCTTTATCTGTTGAGTATATCGCTTCATTTAACTTTTTAAGCTCATCACTTACCAAGTCCAAATCAACTCTTGTCTCCTCTTCAAAAGTATCTACATATCTAGGGATATTGAGATTATAGTCATTCTCTTCTAACTCTTGCAAAGTAGCTAAGTAGCTGTATTTGTCTATGGTGCTTCTACTTCTAAAAGTAGAGATGATTTGTTCTATATTTTGCTCATTGAGATAGTTTTGATTTTTTGCTTTTTCAAACTCTCTTGAAGCATCTATAAAGAGTACATGCTCACTATCTTCACGACACTTTTTAAAGACCAATATACAAGTAGGAATTGAAGTTCCATAAAATATATTTGCAGGGAGTCCTATAACTGCATCAAGATAGTTTCTATCTTCTATGAGGTATCTTCGTATATGTCCTTCACTACTACCACGAAACAACACTCCATGAGGAAGTACGACAGCCATCGTTCCATTTTCATCAAGATGATGAATCATATGTGTTACAAAGGCATAATCAGCCTTGGACTTTGGAGCGAGTTTGCCATACTGAGAAAATCTATCATCACTAAGGTGGAGTGGATTTGCCGACCATTGAGCAGAAAATGGAGGGTTAGCTACTATGGCATCAAATCTCATATCTAAATGTTGTGGATTTTCAAGTGTATCTTCTTGTTTTATATCAAATTTTCGGTAGTGAATATCGTGCATTATCATATTCATACGAGCAAGGTTATAAGTAGTTCGGTTAAGTTCTTGTCCGTAGTAGTTACTTACATCTTCCACCTCACGACCAACACGAAGAAGCAAAGAACCACTACCACAAGTTGGGTCATAAACTGATTTGAGTTTACTTTTGTTGTTGGTAACTATCTTAGCTAAAATGGTTGATACCTCTTTTGGAGTGTAGAACTCTCCAGCTTTTTTACCTGCACCACTTGCAAACATACCTATGAGATACTCATAAGCATCTCCAAGCACATCTCTGTCATGGTTTTTGAGTTCAAAATCAATACTGTCTAAGTGAAAGAGTATTTTAGCTATAAGGGTATTTTTCGCATCTTCAGTTTTACCAAGCTTGGTAGAAGTTAGGTCAAGGTCTTCAAAAAGATGTTCAAAATCATCTTCACTCTCATGACCCATTGTTGATTGTTCTATATGTCTAAGGATGGTCGTTAAATCTTCAAGAATAAAACTGTTTGTATCGCTATTACCTCTCATGGCTACTGCACTAAAGAGTTCCCAAGGGTAAAGAAAGTATCCAAGCTCCTCTATGGCATCTTCTTTGATAGCTTCAAGATACTCTTTGTCATCTTCACTATCTTTCAAAGTGGAGTATAAAACTTCATCCTCTTCTAAAAGTTCATTTGCAAAGCTTTCCATTTTTTCAGAGAGATATTTATAAAATATAAACCCTAGTATATAATCTTTAAACTCATCAGGGTTCATTTTACCTCTTAACTCATTGGAAATATTCCATAGTTGTTGTTCTAGCTTCTTTTTGGCTTCTTCACCCATACTGTTTTAGTCCATCATAATTATTTTTGTTAATTATAACTTGTGTTTGTAATGAAAGAAGTTAAAATTAGCACCCTTGACTCCTTTTACTTATCTTCTTTGGCAATGTTACTACCTCCATACACTCTGTCTCAACACCCAATTCATTAAGCCACAGCTCTAACTGCGTGAGTGCTTTTTGCGTAAGCAGCTCAACAAAAGAGTGATGATACTCTTTTGGCACACTCTGCAACACCCTTTTGAGTGTTACAAACTCCTCATCACCAAGCTCTATGCCGAGCTCCTCACGCAACCACTTTTTCACCTCGTCAAAGTCGATAGCTCCGTACTTGTTATGAGTATTTTTAAACCCCTGCGCCACTTTTGTCATCTTGGCTACACTTGTTATGAAGATCAGCTTTTTAAAGTTGTGTTTTTTCAGCCTTGCAGTTGCATCATAGACAAAGTTGCCTATCTCAACTATGCTTGTCTCATCATAGTGTTCTTTTGCAAAATCTACCGCACTGTTTCCAAGTGTAAAGATGATCTGATCCTCACTCTGAGCAGCGGCGACATTGATCTCAGTCTCTATGGAGTCGATGTAGGCAGAAGCGGAAACTGGTTTTACTATTCCACGAGTTCCCAATATACTGATACCCCCAATGACTCCCACCTTTGCATTGGCAGTATCACGGGCGATCTGCTCACCATTTTCTACACTAAAAAGAGCGTGCAGTTCTGCACTCTTCTCACCAACAATAGCAACTCCATTCAATCGCATCATCTCCATAGGTGTTGGGTTAATGGCAGGGAAATTTGGATCTATTTTTAAACCCTTTTTTGTCACGACACCCACACCCTCACCCGCATAGACAAAGAGTTGTATTTGATTGATTGTTATGAGTGAAGGAGTTTGGGATTTTAGATCTTTTGGAGCTTCTAATGAGAGTCTACACGATATCTTTGCCCCTTTGGTGACATCAATATCATCATTATCACCCTTTATGGTGCTATAAAAAAGTGCTCCCTCACGCTCCACCTCGATGCAAGCCACACGCTCTTTTGGCAGAGTGATCTCTAAAAGTTCACTCTCTTTGTCATAAAAAAACTCATACAGACAAGCAAGCAAAACTGCCGTTGCATGAGTTCCTGTGGTGTAGCCTGAGCGAAGTTTTTCTGCCATAATCAAAGACTACTCATAAACCTTCATAGGTATAAAAAAGTCACTACTTAGCTCTTCAAGCAGCACTCTGTCTTGAGAAAGCAGTGTAAAGAGTTCTCGCCACTGCTCATCTGAGAAAGTGTGTGTATGTTTGAGCCAAAGGGCGTTATTTTTTGCATTGCCGTTTGCTTGGGTATTTTCTGTGATCTGGCACACCTGACGAAATCTACACGCACCATAACACCCGGTTCGGCTGATCTTGATACGGTTTTTGCCTTTGTTAAGCCCCATCTCTTTGAGCATCTCTCGCAAATGAGTAGCTTTATCTTCATTTTTTGAAGCTTTTGAACAGCGTTCATCATCACAAAGCAGAAGGAGGCTTTTGTAGTGCATTATGGGACGATTTGGATCGAAATCTTTTGGTTTGCAGACATATCCCTCTACCACTTCACTTCCCATCTCATTGATTTTTACATCATTTGCCATTATACTTTCCAAACTCTGTGTCATAATCTTTTATAAGTCTATAGGCTGCGTGCAGAGAAGCGACAACCATTGTTGAGGCACCGTAACGTCCCTCCAGGATGATACCCTCACATCCAAAATGCTCCATAAACTCCCGTCCATACTCTTTAGACTCAACCACATTGACAAATCCGACAGGAAAAAGTAAAAGTATCACATTATCCAAGTTCACATTCAGACGAATGAGAGTGTTTATCGCAGCATAGATATAAGTCGGTGCATTCCCACAGGCAAGTACCATCGGTTCATCTTGAAACTTCTCTATTGCCAACTCTACGGCGGCATACGATCGTGTTGTCTCATTCTTTTTCGCCATCTCAAAAACCTCTGGCTCATTGACATAGCAGATCACTTCATTCTCATACTTATTTAAGTAAAATTGACTCAAACCTGAGCGGATCATATTGGTATCTACGATCAGTTTTGCCTTTCGTTCAAGCAGATCTTTTAATTTAAGCATCGCGTTATCAGAAAAGTAGATGTTATCTATGACCTGTTCAAAACAGGTTGTTGTGTGAATAAGTCGCTCAACAAGGGCTCTCTCATTCTCATCAAAACGTGCAAATCCCTCATACTGTTGTGCCTCTTGATGGATCATCTCAAATGATTTAACGCTTATTGCATCGCCTATGTTTATTGGTGGTTCTTGTAGTGTAAAACTCATTAATTATTATCCGTTCTTTGTAAAAGTTGCATAGAAGTTACTGTTTTGTAGGGAAAATTTAAAATATCTTTTGTATGAGAGCTGTTTTGATAAATGATATCCATTGTCTTGTTGCTTTTTATATGATTTGCTTCAAGAATAACTATCTCTTTATCATTATACAAAGCTCTGTCTCCTTTTTTTATCTTCTGTTTGTCAGCATAAAATCCACACATAAATTCTTCTTCATTTTAAGGTTAGAGATTATAGCATACTCATAGTTGGAAGAACTTTTTACTATCTTGTAAAAAAAGAACTTCAGTTTGTGCTAAAATTGCACTATGTTATACAGATTTTTCAAACGATATCTCAGTGCTATTTTCCTCTTTGGTGTACTTCTTGGAAGTATGCACCATCATGAGGATCTAAAACTCCACAGTGATTGTAAGATCTGTATTGTACATTCTCATATAACAAATGCTGACACGCCTGAAGAACCTGTTTATATCACACAGTTGAATATTTATACAGAGATAATTCCCGATCAACTCTTTAGCCTTCAGCAAAACAGTATTAGCTCAACTCTACAAGCCCGGGCACCACCCTCTTTCTCCTAACAAACAAAACAACAACCATTACAAAATTTTAGGAGAAAACGATGAAAAAACTATTGCCACTCTTTGTGGTCGCACCTCTTTTTGCTTTAGAATCACAAACGATCCACTCAAGCATTTTAGGCTACTATGAGAACAAAACATATTCACATTCAAAACAGAAAATAGATGGAAGAGTCTATGGTATCGGTGGAGATATTCACTACAAAAAGAGTGCTTTTCGATTTGCTTATGAAGATGGTGCAGCAACAACAAAAAAACCGCCAATGAAAAAAGATCTTACAAATCAAAAACTTTTTTTACGCTATAGATATGCACTAAACGACAAATTCTATCTTCACCTCAACTACTTGAGTGTTTTACATGACAATATAGCTATCACCTCAGGCGGAGATGGATATGGGGGCGGTATCACATACAACTACAACAAAAAACTTTTGTGTGATGCTACACAATATTATGTAAAATATAATGATTTTAAAACATATCAAAGTGATATAAAAGTTGATTACAAAAGTACTGTAAATGCCTTTACAATAAAATTCTCTCTTATTGGCAAGTATATAAAGCTCACAGATATCCATCCAAACAAATTTACGCACAATGCAAAAGATCACTACTCTACAGCAGGTATTAAAATCCATGCCCATTACAAAAGTTATCATTTTGGAGCAGGTGCATATTTTGGAAAGAGACTTTTTGCAATTATGAATGATGGCTTTAAGCTTCAACATCATGCTATGGAGTTTAACAAAAGCTATGCTGTTGGTGTTGGAAAAACGTTTAACAGGTTTATCCTCAGAGTTCAATACATTTACAACAAAGCAAAAGAGCTTCCTGTTAATAATCCTGATGTGAAAATTGAAAATATTCGTTTTATTCTCAACTACAAAATCTAAATGTTATAATTCTTTATGAACTTTGAAAAAGAAGATGCAGATCAACTCTTAGCCATTATAAAAGCCCGCCGCGATGTTCGCGGCAACCGTTTTATCTGTGATCCTATTGAAGATGAAAAACTCTCTATGATCTTAGAAGCAGGAATTGCCGCACCATCTGTCGGTTACAGTCAACCATGGAAATTTATTATTATCAAAGAAAGTAAAACAAAAAACAGCCTTATTGACAACTTCACCCAAGAGAACAACAAAGCAAAAAAGATCTTTGCCGATCATCCTCTCTACACACAACTCAAACTCGAAGGTATTTTAGAAGCACCAATAAACATCGCCGTACTTTATGAACCAAAAGAGAGTGAAGTTTTAGGAATGACAAGTATGAAAAAGATGGGTGAATACAGTGTTGTTTGTGCTGTACAAAATATGTGGCTAATGGCAAGAGCACTCAACATCGGTATAGGCTGGGTAAGTATCTTGGATGAAAAAAAAGTACTAAAAACCCTCAATGCCAAAAAAAATACACAGCTCATAGCTTACCTCTGTGTTGGCTATGTTGATAAATTTTACAAAGAGAGTGAACTCAAAACACTTGGCTGGGAGAGAGAAAAACTTCTTAAGGAGTGTGTTACTTTCAAATAGGCAAACCACTCACCCGCCACATCGTATGCAGATATGTTGCAAAGATATTTCCCTGCTTCCATCCACCCTCTTTGGCACTCTTTTTACTCACTTTATAGAGTTTTATATCTGTTTGTGGAGCTTGCACTACTTTTGAGTAGTGAAAAGCGTGTCCTTTGATCACTTCATTATCCAACTCACACTTATAGTAACCCAAACGCTCACGTTTGTCTGTTAGCGTAAATGTTATGGGTAAAATGCCACTCATTGTTTTATCGTCAATAGCCTCGCCAAGATAGATAAGTCCCGCACACTCTGCATAGATCTTTTTGCCTTTTTTAGCGTGCTCTCTTAGAGAGTTTTTAAAATTGTGTGCATCTTTTAGACCTGCATAAGCTTCCTCTGTCTCCACATAACCACCCGGCAGGATCACAATATCTGCACTCTTTGGAACTGCTTCATCTTTTGTACTCTCAATAACAATCAGCTTCTTGTAAATCTCCCGCAGATAAGCGATATTGTCTTCATAGATAAAAGAGAAGTTACTATCTTTGACCAAAACACAACACGCATCTTTTTGCACATTTTTTTCAAAAGGATATCCTGTAACTTCACTCACATCGATCTGCATAAGAGACTCTAACAAGCCCAGATCTATGTTTTTAAGCACATCTTTGGAGATATTTTTGATATTCTCACTATCAAGCTCTTTTAGATCAAGGCCTAGATGGGTGCTGGCAAGTAAAGGCAGGTTTTTCTCTATCCATCCACACACTGCTACACCACTGCACTCTGCTTCTATATGTTTTTTGATCAGCTCATAGTGCATCTGTGAAGAGACCTTGTTGATAACAACAGCTTTTAGCGTGTTATCTTCTCGAAAGTGTTGCATACCTTGAATAAGCGCAGCAATGGTAATGTAGCTTCCACTGCCGTCAATCACCAAAAGCGAAGGAATCTGCAAAGTTTTTGCAATATCATAAGCAGATGCACCTTTGTCCATCCCGTCATAATAACCCATAACCCCCTCAACAATGGCCACATCTCTGTCCATATAACGATTAAAGAGCCAGCGTAGCTGATCATCATTCATCATATAGCCATCAAGATTTATAGAGGGTGTTTTGGCAATGCGGGCATGAAACTGCGGATCGATAAAATCAGGCCCGCATTTAAAGGGGCGTACACTCTTTTTAAAATGGTGCAATAACGCCATTGTCAGTAGTGTTTTTCCTTGATTTGAAGCGATAGCAGAGATAATAAGTGCTTGTTTTTTCATATTTTTATTTTTTAAAATATTTTACCAAAGCTCCCCTTGTATTATCCCTAAAACGTTATAATCACACTAAAAAAGAAGTACTATGAAACGTTACAGACACTATGATAAAGAGACGGCAATTATCCTCTCTTGTTTTGGATCGGTTATTGAACAAGATAAATATTTTGCCTTTGAAGAGTATGTCCGATCGCAATTTCCAAATACTCCCGTATTTACTGCATTTTCATCAAAAATGGTCATCAAAGCCCTTACAAAAGAGGGCAAAGTTTATAAAAACCTGCCACAGGTTATGGCTGATGTTGATATGGAAGGCTACAAACGCTACATTGTAACGAGTATAAATATCTTCCCGACAGATGAGCACGAAGTTCTCATTAGAATGGTGAAAGGTTTTCGTGAGTTCTCTTTGGCAAACATTCGCTACACAAATGCCCTGCTTACAAAAACAAAAGAGACCTCAAACTATCTCAACTTTTTAGACGCAACCATCCGCAAAAATACTCCTGAGTCTATCAATCTCTACATTATTCACGGTGTGCCTGTTTTAAACCTTGCAGGACTGGAGTCTGTTAATTATGTCAGTGGGTTTTTACAGCGTATCAATGAGCGAAATATCACCTGCTCTTTAGAGGGTGAGTACCCTTTCTTTGCCATCAAAGATGCTATAAAACGCGAGATCTTAGCCATCACCAAAGGCTCTCAAGAGATCAAAGTAAACATCGTTCCACTCCTGCTTGTAAGCGGAAACCATTATGACAAAGATATGCGTGAAATTGCTGATGAAGTGAGTGCGTATGCCAATGCAGATATTGTTGCTTCTATCAACGAAGATAAAAAATTCAATCTTTTAGGTCAAAAAGCAGTACGTGAAATATTTTGCGATAATATCGCAATCGAGATCAAAAAACTAGGGCTGTAAAAAGGCTCTAGTCTCTTGTATCTACCTCGATAGTTTTATATTTGTTATAGAGTACATTTGCCCCGTTTTGAATAGTAACTTCCCGCCGTGGCGTATAGTCAACCTCGTATCTGTCTTTTGCCGTTGTTGTAAAATCCACACACAGACGTGCAGCTGTTGCTATAATCTTTTGAGGCAGTTGTTGCTTGTCCGTATGAATGATAACGTGACACGAAGGTCTCTCTCTCATATGCAGCCAGATATCCCGTGCTTTGGCATTTTTGAGCACTTCAATATTGCCTTTTTCATTTTTACCAAGCTCTACTTTATAGCCCTCGATCCAAAAAGTCTCAATGGAGTCATTGACTTTGACCTTTTTGTTTTGCTGTTTTTTTGGAAAAAGTAGCTCAATTTTTGCAACATCTTTTGCCTCTTGCACCGTATGAATAAAGAGTTTTGTATGCTCGATCTTTGATCGCAGTGACTCCTCTTCTATATGCAGATTTTTCGCTTTTTGTTTTGCTTTTTTACTCTTTGCAAAAAACATCTCACTAATCATAAAAGGTGTCGGGTAGGCTTTGTCAAGTGTTATCTCTACTTTTGATCCGTCATAATCATCAAGCACTATCTCTTTGTTATATGGCTTTATATTGTGCACATTGGAGAGTACAAGATTTCCATAGTGTTCAAACTGTTTTGCCTCAGCTTCAAGCTCCTCTTGAGAATCAAGTTTTGCATAGAGTTTCTCAAGTTTTTTTAGTTTTTTGTTAAGAAGAGCAATTTTTTGTTTTTTCAAAGCGTTCAGCTTTGCATCTTGTTCTTTTTGGTAGGTTTCATATAAAAATGCTTCCACATCCTCAAGCAAATACTCTTTCGGGGTAAAAGGAGCAGGCGGAACATCCAGCAGTTTTTGTCCTACTCTTACCTCTCTAAATGAAGAAAAGAGATCCA